>ENA-ORNO01001350-ORNO01001350.1-human-gut-metagenome-genome-assembly--contig:-NODE-1350-length-11482-cov-5.279776_pt1 | contig 11482 bp, 16 predicted proteins | sample MGYA00242117_ERZ509026 | MGnify/ENA primary metagenome ERZ509026 (study PRJEB26280, sample SAMEA2338710) | human gut metagenome | biome: human gut; feature: human-associated habitat; material: faeces... | reverse complement strand
CTTGCACGCCGAAGGAGAACCTTGCTCCAGCGCTACGCTGGTAAATTATCATTTTCCTTATCATTTCCGTCAAACCCTGCACCGCCTGCTTTACCGGGAACTGCTATTTTTGTCCCAGCTATTAATCTAACTATCTGTTATAAAGAATACCATGAAAAAAGTATTTCATTCCCTTCTCGCCGCTTTCGTGCTGACGGCTTGTGGTTCGGAGAAACAAGCTCCGATAGACCGTGAAGCATTGGTGGCCCGTAACAATCCCCAAGTATCCTCATTCGATTCGTTGGCTTCGCTTAGTGTCGGCAACGGTGAATTTGCGTTCACGGTAGATGCTACCGGTTTGCAGACATTTCCGGCCATGTATAGTAAAGGTGTACCTTTGGGCACACAGAGCCAATGGGGCTGGCATTCATTTGCCAATCCTAAAGGATATAAGCATGAGGAAACACTGAAATCATTTGACTTCGGTCGTGGTCACGAAGAACTCTATGCCTGCCAGTTCAAGGAACCGGGCCGTCAGAAAGAATCTTCCGATTGGTTTCGTGTGAATCCGCATCGCCTGCATCTGGGCATTATAGGCCTCGAACTGGGCGAGGGAGTGAAAGCTTCTGATATTACTGAGATTCAGCAGACACTGAATATGTGGAAAGGTGAAATCACCAGCCACTTCATGTTGAATGGCAATGCTTTCGATGTGCAGACAGTCTGCCATCCTAACCAGGATATGATTTCTGCTTGTGTTACCAGTCGTGCGCATGCGGGGGTTAATTTGCGTTTTCCTTATCCTACAGGCGGACATGCCGATGATGCCTGCAATTGGAATGCGAATGACAAACATTCCACAACTATCGTTCGCCAGGATGCTCAAAGTGCTTTGTTGAAGCGTGTACTTGACGAAACAACTTATTACGTAACCCTTCGTTGGGAAGGTAAGGCGAATCTGGCTGAGAAGTCGAAGAACTATTTCGTACTGACTCCTGAAGAAGATATGTTGGCCTTTTCCTGCCTGTTTACACCGAATTTTCAGGGAACCGTATTCGAAAGTGAACCTGCTGTCTATGCCGATGACAAAGCATTGCCCGCTTTCACCGAAACTGCTGCCGCCAGTGCTACATACTGGACGGATTTCTGGAAGAATGGTGCTGCCGTTGACTTCTCTCATTGCACGGATCCGCGTGCCAAAGAATTGGAACGTCGCGTGTTGTTGAGTCAGTATCTGCTTGCTATCCAGTCGGCTGGAAGTGTACCTCCGCAGGAAACAGGTTTGACTTATAACTCCTGGTTTGGTAAATTCCATCTCGAAATGATCTGGTGGCATCAGGCATGGCAACCTCTTTGGGGACATGCCAATCTGCTGGACCGTACACTGGGCTGGTACGAAACTGTAGAGCCTGTTGCTCGTGAAATAGCACGTCGTCAAGGGTTCCCCGGCGTACGCTGGATGAAAATGACCGATCCCAGCGGTACGGAAGCTCCCTCGAATGTAGGTTCTTTCCTGATCTGGCAACAACCGCACTTTATCTATCTGGCAGAACTTGTCTACCGTGCCAATCCTTCGGATGAAGTGATTAAGAAGTACAATCGTCTGGTGCAGGAAACTGCCGAGTTCATGTATGCTTTTGCAACTTATGATGAGTTTCACGGACGTTTCATTCTGAAGGGAGCTATTCCTGCACAAGAGACGCTGCGTGCAGCTACTACCATCAACCCGCCTTTCGAATTGTCTTACTGGCACTTTGCCATGCAGACTGCGCAGAAGTGGCGCGAGCGTGCCGGAGAGAAGCGTAATCTGGAGTGGGATGAGATGATTGATAAACTTTCTCCGCTTGCCTATAATGAGGATCATCTTTACCTTGCTTCTGAAGATGCTGTTGATACATACAAAGATATTCGTTTTACCAGCGATCACATGGCTGTATTGGGGGCTGTAGGTATTCTTCCGATGAATAAACTCATTCGTGACGACTACATGAAGAATACCCTGCACTGGGTGTGGGACAACTGGAACTGGGGTAAGACCTGGGGATGGGATTATCCGATGACTGCCATGAATGCCACTCGTCTGGGCGAGCCGGAAAAAGCTGTCGGTGCCTTGCTGATGGATAAGCGCACGAATACGTATTTGCAGAATGGACATAACTACCAGGATGGTCGTCTGCGCTGTTACCTGCCCGGTAATGGAGGCTTGCTGACTGCCGTAGCATTAATGTGTGCCGGTTGGGATGGCTGCCAGGTGAAGAACCCGGGCTTCCCACAGGACGGAACATGGGATGTCCGTTGGGAAGGTTTGAAACCGATGCCGTAACGGTACAGTAATGAACTAAATGCTGATAATGATTTAGGCGCGGATTACGCGGATTACACGGATTAATGGCTGCGCTATCACACTATATTACAGGAAAAGAATCCGTGTAATCCGCGCCTAAAATTATATTCATAACCGAAAAGTAATGAAACAACTATTTTTTTATATCCTCATCTCTTTGCTGCCAGCTTTCGCCTATGCGCAATATACCACCGGTAATAAACCGCAAAGTGCCGGCGACCGCATCGAATCCACCTCTTACAATGATCATAAGCGGGGTGCTGCCCGTACCCTGCAATATCGCCCGGACGGTGAAGATTTTGTAAGTGTCAATGGAAAGAACCGCTATACTCGTGCCCTTTATGGCAGCCATACCGCTTTCCGCCTGGAAACGAGTGACCGTCCTATTTTTGCTGTCTACGAAAAGCGCAACAGTAAGAATATACATTTCCATCTCGTACTGGCTGATAGTTCAGTGACTCCATTGGAAGAAACCGCTTGGTGTGAGTCTCGTTACACTCCCGGACGGCGTTCCTATCGTCTGAAGCACCCCTCCTGGGGAACAGATGCTGAGCTGCAAATCTCTGCTCTTGCTTTGCCGGATGAGGATGCTGCCATTTGGAAGATTACCCCCGTAAATATGCCTGTAGGCGCGGTTTTGCGTCCTATGTTGAGTGAAATCCGCCTGAACAGATTGAGTCGTAACGGTGATATGGGGGCCGATCCTCCCGGTTGTTTTGATGCACCCGAGCAACCTCAACAATTACAATCATTGGGTATCTCCCTTTTCGACCGGCAGGATGTTTATGTACTTGTACGTGACTATTCCTTGGTAGTACCTTCACAGGAAGAAGGCATTGCCCTTTATAATAAGTCTGAACAAGCCCGTGCCGATCTTACCTCACGTATTAGGATCACAACCCCCGATCCATACTTTAATACTCTGGGTGGTGCCCTTGCCGTAGCTGCCGATGGTATTTGGGATGGTGAAGTCTGGTTGCATGGTGCTATTGGCTGGCGTATGCCTCTCAGTGGCTGGCGTGCTGCTTATACCGGTGATGCCTTAGGTTGGCACGACCGTGCCCGTACGCACTTCAATGCTTATGCCGCCAGTCAGGTGACAGAAGTGCCGAACACGATTCCACACCCTGCACAGGATTCAACTCTTGCTTTGGCACGTTCCGAAAAGAAGTGGAGAACACCCCAATATAGTAACGGTTATATCTGCCGTAACCCCCGTCGGAACGATCAGATGCATCATTATGACATGAATCTTTGTTATATTGATGAACTCTTGTGGCATTTCAACTGGACCGGTGATTTGGAATACGCCCGCCGTATGTGGCCTGTCCTGACCCGTCACCTTGCCTGGGAAAAACGAAACTATGATCCCGATAATGACGGACTTTATGATGCCTATGCCTGCATCTGGGCAAGTGATGCCCTTTATTATAATAGTGGTGCGGTCACTCATTCTTCTGCCTATAACTATCGTTCCAATCGCCTCGCAGCTATGATTGCCGAGAAGATTGGAGAAGACCCTGCACCCTATCGTGAAGAAGCTGACAGAATACTGAAAGCTCTGAATGCCCGCCTTTGGATGCCCGAACGTGGACATTGGGCTGAGTTTCAGGATTTCATGGGGCATAAACGTCTGCATACCAGTCCCGGTGTATGGACTATTTATCATGCATTGGATAGCGACATCGCTGATCCTTTCCAAGCTTATCTTGCCACCAGTTATGTGGATCGAGAAATACCGCATATCCCCGTTCATGGCGATGGTTTGAAAGATGAAGGTTATGCTACTATCTCCACTACGAACTGGTTGCCTTATTCCTGGAGTATCAACAATGTTGCTTTTGCCGAAGTGATGCATACTGCTCTTGCTTATTTCCAGGCAGGACGTGCGGATGCAGGTTTTCATCTGCTCAAGAGTTCTGTCCTCGATGGCATGTATCTGGGTGAAAGCCCCGGTAACTTCGGGCAAATCAGTTTTTATGATGCTGCTCGTGGAGAGTGTTACCGTGATTTCGGGGATCCTATAGGTGTAGCTTCCCGTGTATTGATACAAGGACTCTATGGTATCCTTCCTGATGCCATGAACGGACGCCTGCTGGTGAAACCCGGCTTACCCTCCTCCTGGCCTTTTGCATCCCTGCATACTCCGGATATTGATTTTGACTTTAAGCATACTAATGAAACTGCAACATCCTATGCAATCATCCACCGATTACCTGCGGTACGTACATTGGAACTTCAGTTTCCGGCTCAGCACTCGGAAGTGGCGAAGCTTACAGTCAATGGAAAGCCTGCAACATGGACATTGGTAGAGAACTCCATCAGCCGTCCGGTACTTTCCGTCGTTGTCCCTGCTTCCTCGGATGAGAAAGTGGAAATTAACATTGAATGGGGCGGGGAAGTGCTTGGTAGTCCGACAAAGTCTCAGATAGAAGCTGTTTCAGCTGAAGCTCCTGTATGTTTTGTTCCGATGCAACAAGGGGATATGAAATGGTGGGTTCCTGTAGATAATCCGCTGTCCGCAGATAAGGATGATTCTACTCAGTTCTCCGCCTTCGCTAAAGTCAATTCTTCTAAGTGTGAACCGGTTGTGATGGATGAACAATTCAATTCTGCCGTTACAGATATATTCCGTAATGAGTATCTTTCACCTCGGTCTCCATATACCACTTTGCAGATACCCAAGCAAGGTATCGGTGAATGGTGCCATCCTTTGCATACGGTGGATATTGATGATTCCGGACTTCGCTCTTCCGTTCAGAAGGGAGTGTTGAATACTAAGCTGGGAGTTCCTTTCCGTACTCCTGCTGAGGGCCCAAATATAGCTTTCACATCCTTGTGGGATAATTATCCGGATAGTTTGACGGTCTCTCTCAAAGGAAAGGCATCCCGTGCCTATTTACTCATGGCAGGTAGCACCAATCACATGCAGTGCCATATTGACAATGGGCTGATCCGTGTTTATTACAAAGATGGTACTTGCGATAAGATGGCTTTGCGTAATCCCGATAACTGGGCGCCCATTGAGCATATTTTCTTTGAAGATGGTCTGGCTTTCAACCGACATGCTCCGGCACTTTATCGCCTGCGTCTTAAAACGGGCGAGATCAGCAATAACTTTGGAGAAGAATTAGGCTTTCCAGGTGCCTCCCGTGAATTGGATGGTGGTGCTGCCATATTGCTTGAAATGCCCTTGAATCCTGATAAGAAACTTTCCCACCTCGTTCTTGAAACTCTTTCTAATGATGTGGTGATTGGGTTAATGGGAATTACATTACAACGATAATAGTATAATCACCACAGAGTGACACAGAGTCCCACAGAGTTCTGATTTCAAATTAAACTCTGTGGGACTCTGTGTCACTCTGTGGTGAAATTATATCAATGCCTTTACGAAACACCACACGAAGTATCCACAAACTACTACCTTAAACACTGTCCCTACCAGAAAACCAATCAGTGCTCCAATACCTGATTTTAGGGCATCCCTTGCACTTCTGTCTCCCAAGAGTTCTCCGATGAAAGCTCCTCCAAAGGGACCGATAACAATTCCCCACGGACCGAGAAAGATGATTCCGACGATTGAACCTATCAGGCAGCCCCAACTGCCCCATTTACTTCCTCCGCTGTATTTGCTTCCAATCATGGGAGTGAAGTAGTCCAATACTTGCACTATCACTACCAGAAATAACCAAATCAGTAATTGCGATGTAGAAAATTGCGCCTTATCTGTAATATGGAGTAATAACAAACCGGCGTATGAAATGGGCGGTCCGGGAATTATAGGGAGGATACATCCCAATAAGCCTACTATGAGGCATAGACTTCCTAATATGATCAGTATGATGTCAAGCATAATAGAATCGGATTAGAATAATGTTGTTTGGGGGATTGAGAATGTAACAAAAAAGGTCTAACTCCTTTTGAGAATCAGACCTTTTTTGTGTCGGAATGAGGCGACTTATTGTGCACGTATCCGTTTCTGTAAAAGGCTGATTATTAGTAAAGGGTAATATAAATATTCTCTGTATTTTCATTCTTACGTCCCGATTTCGTCCCGGTAATATAACTCATTTTGTTAATATAACTATCTGACTTTTTGGATTTTAGCCAATTCATTAACGTGATGCTTTACATTGTTAGATAATCGTTTTAAATCTGCTCTGTTTACTTCCATGACTCCAGAAGGGTCTCCATTTTCTATCTGATCGAGATAGGAAAATAAATTAGAAATAGCCACTTCTAAGTCTTCCTTTATTTTGTGAAAGATTTCTTTCTCAATAAATTCCCCCATTATTTTATTTTTTAATTAATATTTGAATAGTTCTTTCTTTTTCTTTGAGCAACTCTTTTAGATGCTCTATTTCTTTATCTTTATCTGCAAGTGCTCCAGCATTGGCATTTCCATATATGGAAGCCGCACTACCATCTCCGTTGGCTATTGATTGATTAGTTATGTTTGTTTCATCAAACCAATAACTAACAGGTACTCTAATAGCTTTGGATAGTTTTTCTAATAGATAAGCCTCAATAGATTCTTTTTTGAATATTTGAGAAAGATATACTGTGGTGATTCCCATCTCTTCTGCAATATCCTTCTTCTTGAGCCTTTTTTTTCTGATAATACTATCAGCTTCACTACCAATGTGTTTCATGAATATAAATGTTAAAAATTAAACCAATGCTAAATTTTTATATTAAACTATTTGCATATAAATAAAACTAATTCTATATTTGCTTCATAAATCTAATGATAATAATTTAATATTTATATAAATATGGCAGAAAAAAAAGTGAAAAGAGAGAATGATGGTATGGCATTACGTACATATCTGCGTAGCTTGCCGGTGTGTGAATCCTCTGATATGGCTAAGAAATTAGCTGATGAGTGTAAAGTTCCTATTTATACTTTTTATAACTGGCGAGGCGGATTAGCGAGAATTCCGGAGCTGGCAAAAGATAAAATAGAGGAAGTTACTGGAGTACAAATTTTTAGTAGAGATAATAATAAATAGGTAACGTATGGAAAAACAAAAATTACAACCATTCACAGCTATATCCTCTCCGGATGATAAGTTTAAAGTATGGATACAGAGGCCTATGTTCGATGGTAGAATTGTATGCACTTGTGGTTTCTCTTTGAAAGGGCGGATGGCATTTGTGGATGCTATAGACAAACTGCCGTACATCTCAGTAGAAGAATCCAACAGCATTGATGAAAATATGAGTCATATCATACTGCGTGTTGAGGATAATAAAAATGCTGTCCGGCTGATAGAGGCCTTGCCGGAGCTAATGGAACAATATCTTATTAATGTATAGGGTCATGGTAACAAAGGAATATGACATGGATGTTAATGTCGTAAATGCATTAAAATCTGAGATATCGGAAAAGGACCTTCCTATGCAGTTGCAAACTGGATTTCCATTTACTTCAGAAAATGGTAATCAAATGATGCACGTGCAGATGGATTGTGCGGATGAGTATGCCGATAAATTGGGAGAACTTATAAGCCAGATTATTAATAGAATTTATTGTCTAACCTAAAAATATACAGCCAAAGCATTACAATTATGTTCTTTGGTCCAGCCCCGCCAGGCGAGGAAGGACTACATCAATCATTTCAGGCAGAGCAAACCACTCGAAGGCGTTTATTTTGCGGACTTCATCCGTGAAGTAGTCGAAAAGAAATCCAGACGTAAGTCTGCCCAATATCCCGCCGTTTATGATGCTGTCATCAGGCACATCAACCGCTTTTCCGGGGAGTATGATTGCGATATTTTTACCAACTCAATAACCGAAGAGTTCCTGGAGGATTTCATTGTCTATCTCGAAGAGTGCGGATTACGACATAATACGATCGTTGGTTACATTTTAAAAATTCAGTCTATGGTACGAAAAGCAAGTCAGTATAATTATGCGGTGGACCCTTCTTATGAAGGGATTGACATCCGGTTGGAGGAAACCTCGGCCGTATTCCTCAGCATGAATGAGATTACGCGTATCTATTATTATAAGTTCGAGAAGCAAGATAAACGCAGGGCTAAAGAGCGTATCCGTGACTTGTTTGTGGTAGGGTGCCTCACCGCTCTTCGTTATTCTGATTACTCCACGTTGACGAAGGATAACTATCAGGGTGATTATATCATCAAACGGACGAAAAAGACGAATGTCGATGTGAAGATTCCGGCACATGATTACGTAAAGGAAATCTTTGCGAAGTACAACGGTAACATACCTTGCGGCCTGTGTATCCAGTATTTTAATAAGTACCTGAAGGTGATAATGAAAGAGATAGGTTTGAATGACCTTGTTACTTATTCATTTACCAAAGGAGGTAAACTGGTAACTGTTACCCGTGAGAAATGGGAACTTATCAGTAGTCATACGGCCCGCAGAAGTGCCGCAACTAACATGTACCTCACTGGACGCATGAAGACACTGGAAATCATGAAACTGACAGGTCATCGGACCGAACAGAATTTCTTCCGCTATATCCGTCTGACTGGTGATGACATGGCACGAGCCATAAGCGGGGATATGTATTTTAGAAAGTAATAACCGGGCCTTCCCCGGTTATTCGGGGGAGGCTCATAATAATAAAGATTAAATAAATTTAGATATGAATAAGAAAGAATTAGAAGAACGCATTAAAGGTCTTGAACATGTTATACGCGTGTATAAGGAAGAAGACATAGAAATATCCGTGGATATTTATGAACGTCTTGATCAATACCAGGGTGAATTGCTTAAGGCACAAGGGGAAGAAAAAAGTGGCAAAATCAGCAAGGCAAATGGAAATAAATAACATCATAAATAATTTGAAGAAATGAACTAAATATGGATATTAATAGAATATACAATGAGGATTGTCAGGAAGGAATTAAACGTATTCCTGATGCAAGTGTAGATTGTATCATTACCGATCCTCCATATCTATACTTGAAAGGGCAGAAACTGGAACGTGAATTTAATGAACGTGAGCTGTTTAAAGAATTTAAACGGGTGCTTCAACCTGATGGATTTGTAGTACTATTTGGGCGTGGTACTTCGTTTTATAGGTGGAATGTCATACTTTCTCAATTGGGTTTCTCCTTTAAAGAGGAAGTCATTTGGGATAAATCATATATAACATCTCCTTTATTGGCTTTATTAAGAGTGCACGAAACTATAAGTATTAACAGTTTGGGTAAGGGTAGCATTAATAGGGTTAAGGTTCCATACATAGAAGCAAAATGTGGTGATGTGGCCTCAGTATTACAGGATCTAAGAAGAATGAAATCTATATTACATAATCCTAAATCGTTGAAGGCAGTTGAAGATTTTTTAATTAACAATGTTGCATCTTATGATCTTGATAGGGTTAGTGGATATAACGTATCGGCTCAGCCGGGTTTTAAAAATGAGGATAGATGCGCTGCGGTAGTCAGAGCCATGAGTGATGGATGTACAGAAAGGTCAATAATAAGAACAGATTTGTATAAAGATGAAAAAGCAAACAAGCAAGGACTGCACGGAGACATGAAAATCGGAGACAGGTCGTGTAACGTTATATCATCAATGGAATGTGGAATGAATGAGAAATCAATTATTAAGATAGTTCGTGACCATTACAGCGCAATTCACCCGACACAGAAGCCTGTTCGTCTTATTGAAAGATTGTTGGCATTAACCACACAGTCAGACGATGTTGTTTTAGACCCATTTATCGGCAGTTGTTCCACAGCGATTGCCTGTGTCAATACCAACCGGAAATATATCGGCTTCGAAATAGACAAAGAATACTACGATGCAGGAATTAAGAGATTAAATGAGGTTCTTTCTGAGCCAAAATTAGCAATATAGAATAATTCAAATCTAATAAGAAAGGAATAGATTCAATGAAACAGATAGAAATAGAAGTAGATTGGAATGATGGTGACTATGAAACGATTCGCAAAAAACTGAGCGATGATAAGTTAGATTATTTCAGACCATTGTTTCAGGCAATATCCAAGAAGGGTAAAAGACATAATTGGGTACAGGGAGAACGTGAGGGTTATCTTGGACCTTTGATAGATATGTATCCTGATATTCCCGAAGAAGTTCTAAATGAGTTTGATGAAATATTGAACTTATGTTCTGATGATTGTCGTGGATGGATACACACAATCTGTAGTATTCAGATTATTGAAATAAACGTTGTTGAAAATTTGGTATAATAATGACAATTTAAAAAGGAACAAGAATATGGCAAAGATTTATGTAGCAAGTAGTTGGAGAAACTCATATCAGCTAGACGTTGTGTCGTTTCTCAGGAATGAAGGTCATGAAGTATATGACTTTAAAAATCCCCCTCATGGTAATGGTGGTTTCCAATGGTCTGATATAGATCCTAATTGGCAGTACTGGACAACAGCGCAATATAGAGAAGCCCTCAATCATCCTATTGCACAAAAAGGATTTGATTCAGATTTCAATGGTATGCAGTGGGCGGATGTTTGCGTTATGGTTCTCCCTTGTGGTCGGTCGGCTAACACAGAAGCCGGATGGATGAAGGGTGCAGGTAAAAGGGTGATGGTTTACTCCCCGAAAAAGGAAGAACCTGAACTTATGTATAAGATATACGACTTCATTAGTGACAGTATGTTCAGAATCAATGATGAGATAAATAGAGTATAACAATAAAATAATGAGCAAATTTAAAGTAGGAGATATTGTTCCATATCGCAATACGAGAGGGAACATAAAGAAAGCCGAAATAACTTCCTTTGAGACTGTAGACAACGGGAAGGTTTGGTTTCATGGTATTGATACGGATACCAAAGCAAAAGTCTGGTATCCTTTACATATATCCGAAAAAATAATTCAATAATAATTAAAAATGAATTAAAATGGATATAAAGAACGTAGGACAGCTTAGGAAAGTTATTGAAAATCTTTCTGATGATTACACAATAGAAATGCGTGTTAGGCGAACACTATCTGACGAGGAATTGAGAGGATGCCTATATCCCTATCCTTATGATACAGAGTACTTGACATTAGAATTTGATGGTATAGGCGTGTCAGACAAAGTGCTATGTCTGGGCGTAACATCTAAACAACAAGAATAAAAACGGAAAAGATATGAACTATAATAAGAAAATCGAATATGATTAACTATAATTAGCATAGTT
>ENA-ORNO01001344-ORNO01001344.1-human-gut-metagenome-genome-assembly--contig:-NODE-1344-length-11509-cov-4.315610_pt1 | contig 11509 bp, 8 predicted proteins | sample MGYA00242117_ERZ509026 | MGnify/ENA primary metagenome ERZ509026 (study PRJEB26280, sample SAMEA2338710) | human gut metagenome | biome: human gut; feature: human-associated habitat; material: faeces... | reverse complement strand
GTCAGGATATATCACGAATTATCTGAATATGCTTTCCATTTCTTTGGCGAATTTCTGGTTGCTGTCACTCGGAAAATCGGAAACGGGTTCTTTGTACTTCGACCTGTAATAGTTCTCGTCAATATCCAGTAGTTTCAATATCTTGTCTCGCCATTCATCCCTGTATTGCTTGGATAGTTTTTCGCTCATCAGGAATATCAGGTAACACACCCGTATTTTTTCCCTTGCCTTGATTTTTAGTCTGTTCTTGCAGGGGTACAGATTTATATTGGCATAGAAGTCCGCTATGGTAATGGCTTCGAACTGTTCCCTGACGCAAGTTTCATAAATGGGCGAAAGCGACTTCATGTCAAAATATTCATGCTGTTCCTCCGGTGTCTTCTGTACTTCTTCTTGCGCATTTTGCTCGACTGATTCCTCCGGTCGTTTTTCTTCCACATCATCAGGAAGGTACTTTTTCAGGACTTCCATAAAAAGAAGGCTTAGGTGGTAAATATCACCGGAAAGGTTTTCCGTATATTGAAAAGCCTCTTTCCTGTCTTGCTTTTGCAGTTCATAGAGTTTATCCAATTCTTTCTTTTCCTTGTCGTATTCAGCCTTGCAGCGTTCATATTCCTTTTCAGCCAGTATTTCTTCTTCATTCGTATGTTCTCGAAAACCAATGAAATCATATCTATGGTATGCATCATTCAAAGGCTTATGCAGTTTGGTTGTAATCTCCAACTGGTCTTTTATTATAGAATTACGCCTGTCTGCGTAGTGAAAACACACACGCTTTATGATGTCATCATTCAGCGGTTTTGTTTCATAAGCTCGTATATTCTTTTCTATTTCGATTTTTAAACTATTGAGAATCAATGTGTATTGTTCTTTCTGCTTGTCAAGTACCAGTTCAAGGATAGCAGATTCAAAAGCCTTTGTATCATTGTGCTGTCTGTAAAAATCGGTGATGAATTTTTGCTTATCAAAAGAAAATGCATAATTGGTTATCCAATCATTATATATTCTGTTGAGTTCTCCGTATAGGGGAATCAGTTTGTTTATTTCTCCTGCCATAGACTTCAATTTTGAGGATTATTATCTTTATCAAGAAAGGAAGTCAGTTCTTCCTCTACTTCTTCTATACTTGGCAGAATTGATTTTAAATTCTCAGGTATAGCCTTGCTCAACTGGTAATCACTGATGCCTATCGGCTGGTCGTAGCCTGTCAAGGCGTATTGTGCTACAACTTCGTCTTTTCCTTTGCACAGCAACAACCCGATAGTCTTGTTGTCATTCTCTCCCCTCAGTTTGTCATCCACCACATTGATGTAGAAGTTCAGTTGTCCTGCATACTCCGGTTTGAATGGGGTAGCCTTTAGTTCCACTACAATGTATGCGTGTAGCGGGATTGAATATAAAATCAAGTCGGCATAGAAATCGCTGTTGCCAATTTGAAAATGCTTCTGTCGGGCAACGAAAGCAAAACCATTACCCATTTCTTATGCCAACAAATTTATTATGCAAAGTGACTTAAACTAAATCACAGCTACAAAAGTAATTATAAAAAGATTTATCTCCATCACTTTGCATAATATTTTCATCAGAAAGACTTTAAAAAATCCATTAACTTTTCATTTCCTTGCCACATAGGTTTAGTATCCACCTCCTGAACAACTTTAATATAAGCTTTTTCTATAGCCTCCCGTTTCACTTTTGAGTCCGCTCTTGCATAAATTTCTGTAGTTTGCACATTCACGTGCCCCAAAATATCTCTAATATAAACTAAGTTAACCCCAGCTTGTAACAGATGCATTGCCTTACTATGCCTAAGACTATGACAGCTTATTTTCCCCTTCATTAACGTGGGATGAAGTAGCTTTGCCTTTTTGATGTATCTATCCAGTATATTCGCCACCCCTGCTCTTGTCAGCTTTTCGCCCCAACAGTTTGTAAATAGCGGATGTTGTAGACATTCTGATCTCAACAATCCATTCTCTTTCATATATATTTTCAGTATATCCAACTGTTCTTCAAGCATTGGTACAACTCTATTTTTATTCCCTTTTCCCGTGATTATTACAGTATATGGTTCATCTAATCGAACACATTGCGGAGTTAGGCTTATTACTTCTGACACTCTACACGCTGTATCATACATAAGTGACAATAACGCCAGATCCCTACGACCTTTAGGTTTGGTCGTATCTGGTTGTTGCAGAAGAATCTTCATCTCTTCTACCGTTAGATAGTTCATAATAGGCTTGACACTCTTTTTATTATTTATAGCCATTATTTCTTGATATTCGTATAGATGGTCTGAACTCTGATATTGGAGGTACTTAAAAAATGATTGTATGGCAGCAAGGCGAAGATTACGTGTTGATGTACAGCAACTTCTTTTTGTTTCCAACCAATCAAGGAAGGACAAGATATTCTCTTTTGTTATACTTTCCATTGTCAGTTTTTCAGCTTTTACACCTTTACTTTCCATGTATACCAGATATAAGGTAAATGTGTCCCTGTATGAATGGATCGTATTAGTACTTGCTCCTCTTTCATGGGGCAAATACCGGAGAAGGAAGTCTGTTAGATATTTTGAAAAATTTGTAGGTTTCATAAATGTCACATTTTAGGGAAAATATCAAAACCAATGATATCTATTTTTCTAATTAATTCGGGATACATCTCTGACGTAAGCCGAACATAGTTATTCGTCGCCCGCAAAGATTGATGTCCAAGGTAAGTTGATAGGATCGGCAAAGAACAATATAAATCCATACCTTCTTCAGCCATTTTAGCAAGAGAGTGAACGGCAAATGTATGTCTCAAGTCATGCAGACGTATGCGGTCTTTGGGAATGTTTGCTTGAATGAGTATTTTGCAAAATCGACGATATATGCTATCCCTGTCACAAGCCCTTCCTTTAAGTGTGATAAAAAAGGGAGTAGTATCTGATATCTTTACGGGTAATCTGTTTCTATGTACAACATAATCTTTAAGAACCTCTGCTAAAGAAGTGGAAAATGGGACAATCCTGTCTTTGCCGTTTTTTGTATCTCGTAAAATGAAGTATTCTTCCTCAAGATTAATATCTTCATTGAGCAGAGACAAGGCTTCACCTATGCGTATTCCTGTTCCGTATAACATGCGAAGCAGTGAAGGCATTATAAAAAAAGAGGATCTCATATCATTATTTCCACTTTGCATATTATCACATGTCGTAAAAATTCGTTCTATCTCTTTTGATGAAAAGATATGAGGGATAAAGGTATTTCTCAATGACGGGGTTCTTGGTATATATGAGCGGATTCCTTTTTTGTTAAGAAACGAAGAGAAAGCACCTAAAATATAGCACCTACGATAATGGTAACTATTGGATTCATTGTCACGTTCCTTGCACCATGCATCTGACAACTCCTTGGTAATACCTATTGCAGTCTCATTTCTTTCAATAGTAAATCTATCAAATAAAGTCAGGACAAACTCTCCCCCAATATACTTAAATCCCATACTGCGCTTCAAGCTCACAAACTCTCTTATCAATGAGGCGTAAATGCCTTTAAAATTTCTATTCATAAAAATAGCCTCCTTTCTGGGTATAAAAGTTTTCACATACAGGTGATACATCAAGGGAGCATTTTTTCAGTGATTGGATATCTATTCTTAGATAATAACTTGTTGATTCCGTGTTCTCATGCCCTAAAACTTCGCTTATAACAGGGAGCTTTACCTGCTCTTCTAAAAGAAGTGTCGCTAAGGAATGTCGAAGGGCATGTGCGCCATGATGCTTGTTCTTTATATTTACGTTGGCTTTAAGAAAATATTTCTTGGCTATCTGGGATATGACCGGTTGGTTTATGTGAGTATAGGGAGAACGTGCCAAGAGAAATATATATGATGACTGGGACTTTGGACGTCCATACCGTAGATATTCAATAATAGCATTGCCTATTTCCGGTAGAAGTGGCAGTTCTAATTCCTTATTTGTTTTATGCTGGATTAAACGTATGGCATTATCCTCCCACAATATATTTTCAAACTTTAAATTTGCTATATCAGAAGCCCTCAAACCAAGCATTGTGGCTAATAGAATAATTGAGTAATTACGTTTTCCTGTAGTCGTACTTCTATCCACAGAAGACACTATCTTTTTTATTTCTTCAGAAGTGTAAGCTGACGGTAGCTTAGGCTGTTTCTTATAATTATCTTTTGGAATAAATGCCGCTAAATCCATATCTATAATTTTGTGTTCATATAGATATCGGAAAAAGTTACGTAGAATATGGATGGATATACTTGCTACAGATTTATATTTAGTACCAATGGTATTAAGATATTTAATGATGTGGGTAATCTCAACTTGTTCTATGGAGGCTACTTTTGCAGATGTTAGAAAATCAAGGAAACGATGGAATATTTGTTTGTGATTGTAGATAGTGTGTCCGGACAAGCGTTCTTGACTTCGAGATAATATATATTGCATCATCAAACTGCCAATCTCTCCTTTCAATTCTACCGGAACTTTTCTTGGAATAACTTGGCCTGTAATGAGGTAATTTTTCAGGAGTAAGATAGCGGATAAAAATTTCTTGTCACCAGATTTTAATGAAGTTAAATCTTTAGAACCATAAAGAGAAGATAAAAAATCATCGCAGACTTTAGGGGTGAGGGAATGCAAATCATTGTTCTCCATGAACTGCCTTAATTGATTCCATTTCCATGCATAGCCTTCCAATGTACTATCTGTACGAGAAAAATCCTCTTTTAAGATTTTCAGCATAGAGGATGTGACTGCTTCAAAAGTTGTTGAGTGATCATTCATACGTCATTAATTTAAGTTGTGGCAATATCACCGCACTTAAATTAATGAAATTCTTATGTAAAGAAATAAATGATTATATTTTTATAATTACTTTTGTAGCTGCGATTTAGTTTAAGTCACTTTGCATAATAAATTTGTTGGCATAAGAAATGTTATGTAAAGGTTTGCATAACATTTCTAATAGGAATTGCTGCATCTTGTTGATAATGGCATTCTCCAATTTAGACTCTGAGTAAACTGCATCGGGTTTTAGACCAAGAAACTCTAATGTGATGGGATTCTTGATGATGTCCGATGGTTTCCCAATAGTTTGTCCTTCTTTCGCCAACCGCATTACTTCATCTTTGTTACGGCTCAAAGCCAATCTCTCATAAAGACAGCTTCCTACTTGACGGCTGAGTTGCCTTTTAGACCATTGTTGTTGGGTACATTCTATTTCATAGAAGCTGCGGGCATCCGGATTTTCCACCCTCATCAGTATAAGATAATGAGACCATGAGAGAGCGAATGTCGGCTCAGAGATACATTCCTCTGACTTCGGATAATCGGCTAACCACTGGTTAGCCTTTTGGCTCGACTTTGGACAACCACTGGTTAGCCCTTTAGAAAAAACAATATAAAACTGCCGTATATTCTTAAGAGTTGAATATGACCATCCATCTCCCAACCTATCAGTCAGACGTTTGGAGAGTTCTTTCAGCACCGCCTTTCCATATTCGGCTCTTGTTTCCCCCTTTTGCTCATATTCTACTATATATTGTCCGATATGGAACTTAGTATAAACCTCAGCTATATTGACGGCTGTTGCCACACGTTCCCTTGCCTGCGTGACAAGGTTAACAACCTTCAAGAACAGGTCGTTTATATATTTATCATTTGTGAAAACCTCTTTTCCCATAACTCAATTTTCTTCAATATTCGCAAGTAGCTTTTCAAGTTCAACCACAGCAGCACTTATCGTTTGGCTTTTATCCTTTATATCAGCCATCAGCTCTGCCAATGAACGGTTGTCCACCTCACCACCTTGCTTTATCCAAGTAATGTCAAGACTTGTTTTGTCTCTAGTAAGAATTTCATCTACAGGGTATTTACGCCAACGACCTTGCGGATTATTTTCTGCATCGTATGTCTCTACTCGATTATTATAGCAAGAAACAAAATCATCCAAATGATGCCGTTCCAGTTTATTGGTGGCAAGCGTATGCTTTATGTCTGTACGGTAATCGTAAAACCATATTTCTTTGGTTGGGTGTCCTTTGCTGAAAAACAACACGTTGGCTTTTACGCCTTGGGCATAGAAAATACCTGTAGGTAAACGCAAGATAGTATGCAAATTAAAATCCTGCAATAAGCGTTTACGAATAGTCTCACCTGCTCCAGCCTCAAAGAGAACATTATCAGGAAGTACAACTGCTGCACGTCCTCCCGTTTTGAGCATAAGCATCATGTGCTGGAGAAAGTTTAACTGGTTATTCTTGGTTTCTACATAGAAATCCGGGCGGTTGATGTCCACAGAACCAGCCGGACGAGTTCCAAAAGGAGGATTGGCAAGAATCACATCTACAAGAGTTGACGGTTCTTTTTCCAAAGAATCCTCACAAACAATCGGACTACGGTCTGTACCAATACCATGCAAATAAAGATTCATGGAAGCAAGCGTCACCACTAAAGGCGTATTATCCACACCATGCAAAGCTTTGTCACGCAAGAAATCACGTTTTTCTTTACTTGCTGACTGACCTTTCATATAATCGTAAGCTGTAAGCAAGAATCCACCCGTTCCACAAGCCGGGTCACAAACCGTTTCCCCCATTTGCGGATTGATACAATCTACCATTGCCTGAATAAGTGGACGAGGAGTAAAATACTGTCCTGCCCCGCTTTTCTTGTCTTGTCCGTTCTTTTCAAGAATGCTTTCGTAGATAGCTCCTTTCACATCACCATCCATAATGAGCCATTGCTCCTCATCAATCATGGTGATGACCTTTTTCAGATAAACAGGCTTGTCTATCTTGTTTTGAGCCTTCGTATAAATCGTACCTATCAGATTATCCTGCTCACTAAGCAATTTAAGGGTCTCTTCATATTGTTTTACCAAATCCAAGCCATCAAGTACTATCAAATCTGCCCACTGATAACCAGTTGGAATAGCCGACTCTTCTCCAAACATTTCTACATTTTCGGCATCCATCTTCAAGAATAAAAGATAGGTCAGTTGGGTAATATAATCAGTAAATCCAATTCCTTGTCCGGCAAGAGTGGTTGCCAGATTCCATACTTTTTTGGTGAGCGATTGCTCTGTTGTATTATTTGTTGCCATTTCTTTATGCTGCTTTTCTTAAAACTACAAATGTGTAAAGTGAATGAAGTGCCTCGTCTGCCTTCTGCATATTGCCAAACGCTCTAATCATTTGGGCTGCATGGGTAGCATCATCTTCACGAATATCTCTGATAGTACAAGCTCCGTTAGAAGCGATGTAATCCACAATACGACTGATAACCTCTCGCTGTTTGTCAGTTATTTCACGCTGGTTTTGCCCTAACCAAAGATTGAAAAACTGTTTAGAGGTAGTAACTACGCTATCCAATCGTTCGATTTGGTGGAAAGCAAAGCGCACAAGTTGTATGATATTGGTCAATGCATCGCTTTCTTCTTTGGTAGTGGAACGCCTTACTACTTTAGGATTAACTATGGCATAAGAGTTCCAGAGTTGTTTGGATGTAAAATGATTGTTTGCCATTTTAAGTCTGTTCTCCAAATCCTTTAGCATCGAATAGGTTATAGGCTCTCCCTCATTGTTGTAAATGATGCGCAGTGCCTCTATTTCGTCATAGTACTTTTTACAAAAATCTTCAAAAGCCTCTGTCGTATTTTTTGCTTCCTCAATGGAAAACCCTTTGGAGATAAGCGTATCTTCACCCGGCATCAATGTATTGACGAATCCGGCTGCAAGTATAAGAAGGTATTTCCGAGCATCTGCATGATTGGCAAGCGGAGCGACTAGCCCCTTACGTTCATTGTTAGGCTCATCAGTGCTTACAAACGGTGGAAGAATGCCTTTCTCCAGTGCATCGTATATTCTGGCAGAAAGTTCCTTCATGTCATCATGAGACAAACGGACAAACTCTTTCCGTTGCGGATCATCCGCCTTGTTGTATATTCGGGCAAGCGTTGCAGCAAGCCGTTTGAGATACTCGTCAGGAATATAGCCATGACTAATACGTTCTAATAGCTCCTTTAGAGTAATCGTCTTTGTTGTAGGAGCATCATCTATAGGTGCCACTGTTTGCGCATGTTCCGTCACGCCTACCGCATCAACCAAATAAAAACAATCCTTGCTGAATGCGTTCGGGGTAACATTGCGAAGTTGCTCATCACCAATAGTACGTACTCCACGCCCTTTCATCTGAATATACAAAGGCAATGACTCCACATCACGCATGAACATCACTACTTCCAGCGGCTTTACATCTGTTCCGGTGGCAACCAACGTACAGGTGACAGCAATACGGAAATCCTTGTCGTTACGGAATTGGCGTATCAGTTCGTTACTGTCGCCTGCCGAATAGGTAATTTTCTGAACAAAGCGGTCATCAGTCCGTCCAAACACCTCTTTAGCTATTTGTACGATATTTGTAGCATGAGCTTCATTGAGAGCAAAAATCAATGTTTTGGGCAAAAAGTCCATATTTGGTTCACGTTGCGGGTCATTAAACAATTCCGTATAAACCACATCCCGATAGGTCGAAAGGACTAACTTTATCTGTGCCGGATTGATAATACTCCGATTAAGTTCTTTATTTGTATAGATTTTGGTTTCCTTACTACTTACAATCTTAACCTCACCTGTATATCTTGTTTCTTCTTTAAATTTCTCACCCTCTAATATAGCCCCACCCGTTTCTGTGACTTGCGTTTTTATTCTATATACCCGACAATCCACATTCACGCCATCAACAATACTCTTTTCCAATGTGTAGTTAACAATGCAGTTATTATTGAAGAATGCCATTGTTTCAGGGATAGGAGTTGCGGTCAGACCAACCAATCTTGCCGTATCGAAATACTCCAGCACCTTGCGCCAGTTCCCATAAATGGAGCGATGGCACTCGTCTATGATAATCATATCAAAGTAGTCGTGCGGTAAGTTGGGATTAGGAGGCAAGGTTACTTCCTCTATAGGTTCATTCTCGTCATCATCATTATCCTCAATAGTTTCTCCTTTCAAGAATGAGAATAGACGTTGTATTGTAGAAATAACGACATTGCTATCAGAAGGGATAGAAGACGAGCGAAGACGATTGACCGTAAAGATAGTATTGAAAGCCTCCCCGTTCTCTGTCAGACGGAAAGTTCCAAATTCTCCTTCTGCTTGTTTTCCAAGATTATTTCGGTCTACAAGAAACAACACTCTACGCATTGGTGTATAAGAAAGCATCCGGTAGGCAGCAAGACAAGCAGTATATGTTTTACCCACACCGGTGGCAAGAACCATCAACGCCCGATTTTGCCCGGCACGGAAACTCTTTTCAAGTTCTGTCACTGCCTCATATTGGCAATCACGCAGCCCTTTCTTTTTCAATGTAGGGAGTCCGGCAAATGCATCTTCAATTCCCAGCCTCTTTACCAATTCATGTGGTGTAGGGATATTCATGATCTGCCTGAAACAAGAATCTTGTTCACGAAAATCACAGCAATATAGTTCCTTACCATTCGAAGTGAAGATAAAAGGCAATGGCTTTTGATATGCCTGATAGATATTCGGAACACTTCTTGCATATAAGGCTGCTTGCTCGCATACCTCTGAAGCAAAAGCATCCGTTTCTTCACGCTTAGCTTCAAGTACCCCTACTGCTTTTCCATTAATGAAAAGGAAATAATCTGCCTCAAGATTTCCTTTCAATAAACCTTCTCTTATGGCTACAGCCGTACAAGTAGGTTCATAATCCTCCCTGTTGACTACTTTCCAACCAGCATCGGCAAACCACTGGTCTATCTTTATTCTTGCTTTTTCTTCAGGAGTCATGTTCTTGATATTGTAAATTATCGGAAGCTTATGTCAAAAAACAAATTGATATTCAAAGCTATAACTTTACTCTTTCAATAATTGATTCACTCTAAGGAAATTCACAAACGAATCAATAATTTTAGAATTACGATTAATAATATCAGTTTCAGTAAAATCACTATATGAATTACTTATCTCTGCCAATTCTACAATTTGAGAGCCATTCTTTTCCTGACCATTAGCAGTGGTAAAACCTTTATAATATTTTACTTTATCTACAAAGCGATAGTCGGAAGCTCTGATATTCAATCTTTTCTCAAGAAGAACTTTATTCCCAAGTATTTCTACATTCTGAGAATTTGATAAGCTTTTTTCTTTATCCCGTCTGTTTCGTGCATATATATGTTCTATATCGAATCTAGTTTCCAATGACAATAATGATTGATTATCATGTTGAAAAGCCCACCAAGTAATCATTGATTTTGTAATCGCACGACTATTATTGAATACATAATTTGTTATTTGCGCACGATAACGTTCTTCTGAAAATTTGAAATCTGAGAATGTTACTTCTTCGCCTTTGATTATTTTAACCATTTCCGCATACACAGGGGTACGCAAAGAATTAACACCTGGATTAGTTATAGCATACGCCCATATGAAAGCTGTTATACAGTCCAAGAAACGACAAAAAGCATTTTCTTCTATTTCATCATTTTCATCACGATGGTACATAAAATACACAGAAGTGATATACGTCCACATTCCATTAGGAGCATAACTAAGTACGAACAAACGCTTTAGAACTTTATCTGAGAAACGTTCTGTTTCTTGATTGTTAACATCTTGCCAAAATTTGGCAAGGCTTACAAGATTACTCAATGTCTTTGGCTGATGCAAAAGAGGATAACTGCCATCTCCTTCATAAAACTTGCGCAAAGCTTCTGTTGTTGATGATTTTATCTCTGCAAGTGCTCGTTCATAATACATATATCTTGTAAACAATTCATCTAATGGTGTACCATAAATTGGATGAAACACTTCGCTAGTAATCTTATCTAGATTTTTCCACGTTTCTATAAATTCATCTTTTTTGCCAAATGATGAATAATATTTATAAAGTTGCGCCTTAAAAATATCTGCATCAGAGAGAGGTTTCCCTCTATCATTCAAGGTTGAGAAAATTCTTAACGCCGTATTTTGTGATTCTGCCTCTATTGGTAAAAGGACACAGTTATTCAACACACGAGCCGGGAAATATGCAAAATAAGATGGATAATTACTTAGAAAAGCATCTATCTTTTCAACGAAAAAATTGAAATTCTTTGCGTAACGACTTTTTTTGCCAATTCCTTGTCCATCTTTCAATATTGCAATAAACTCTTCTTTATCTTCATCTGTAGCAACTTGTGAATTGATTTTCAGAGCAGATGTTTCAAACTCCCCAAATTCATTAGCTCTCCAAATACATTTTTCAATATCCTCCTTCATCCGTTTTGAGCGAGAGTCTTTCATACTACCTAGTTTATTATAAAAAGCCCTTAACAAAAGCATAAGTGTCGTTAAACGTTGCTGCCCATCAATTACCTCCATTTGGTTTCTATTCTTAAATGTTACTATGGGACCAAGAAAATACTCTTCATCGTCAACAAATTGGTCACAGTCATCATTTGGGAAAGAGAACGAAAACAAATCG
>ENA-ORNO01001343-ORNO01001343.1-human-gut-metagenome-genome-assembly--contig:-NODE-1343-length-11536-cov-3.465900_pt1 | contig 11536 bp, 8 predicted proteins | sample MGYA00242117_ERZ509026 | MGnify/ENA primary metagenome ERZ509026 (study PRJEB26280, sample SAMEA2338710) | human gut metagenome | biome: human gut; feature: human-associated habitat; material: faeces... | reverse complement strand
TCCGATAATTATTCCCTGAGGTGATGTCAGTGACTTTCTGTTAGCAAATACAAGATTCTTTGTAGTATTGTTAATTCCGTAAAATATTCCACCAGGTTCAGTTACTTCCGGAGCAAAGAACGGCTGTAATGCAACCAGAGAACTTGTATAGAAGCTTCTCATCTTTTTAACCTGTCTTACACCTGTAGGAAGGGCTGTGTTAAATGCTTTAAGCTGAACATAGTTATATGTTTCAAGATATGCACCGACATTTTTAGCTGTACGCTGCATTGATTCTATTCTTGCAGCAAGCTCATCCTCACTTCCTGCAGTAACAACAACCAAAAGACCTGCTTGTATACATTCCTCAGAATCATCATCAAGCTGGTCCATATATCCTTCAAGTTCTGCCCTCTTTTTCTTCTTGTTGTATGAAATTCCTGTGACAGCCTGATTATTGCTTTTCTTGGAATCGGCTTCCTGGCTTATTGCCCTCTCATTATTACCATAAGCACTTCTTAACATGCTTCTTGTTACAGAATGTTCCACAGGCGCATAATCAATTGTAACGAAGGACTGATAAGAAGTATCAGATATTGTATGTATGAGCTTTCCATCATCAAGTGCCGTGTCAAAATCTCTTGCAAACAATACAGATACATATGTATCATTATTAAACATCAGGAAATCCCTATACTGGTCTACTGACACAGGAATAACATCATACAGTGCATCATGGTTGAAATCATATTCCTCCTTCTCTTCCTGGTAGAAGAAATTACGAATCATATTCAGTCTCTGTTCAGCCTTCATTGGAACTATTATGCTTCTCATTGCGCCAAACAGTCGTTCCAGTTCTGTATCCATCCCAAGAAAATAGCTTCTTGCCTCATCATATGTCCTTGTTCTGACTGTAATTGTAAGCGTAAGCACTCTGTTTAAATCATGAATATCAGAATTTTCCATCTTTTCATTAATCCACATGCTTATGCCTTTGCTTACCTCTGGATAGTCACTTCTGTTGATATCGGTAAATATATCATTAACGAACTGTGTCATATTCTGATACTGATTTGACACTGTTATTTTAAACGAAGTACTCATTCCCTTCAAAAAATCCATAAGTGCCAAAAGTACATTTGCCTTGTCCTCATCATCTTTGTTGACATATGATATGTCTGTGAATGTGTAGCACCTGTCATAAAGTACAGCTCCTTTGCCATTTTCAATCTGGAAAATGCCGTTAGGATATACCTTATGTATAAACAATGCTTCTCTTGTATTTTTAGGTTTTTTTACCGGTGCTACTGTAAGTGTTATGCTGTCGCTGAATCTTTTTGCTGGATTAATATAAAATGCCACGATTAAGCCCCCTTTCTTTTTCTCTTAGACTTGTCCTTATTGTTGATGTTTCTTATAATCTGAAATTTCTATCAGGTTCTATTTCTTCCGATTCGTACGCAAGTCTTTTTGTCTTGCTTGTATACATATATTCTTTCACAAGCTCTTTGACAGATAAGTAACCCTGATACTTGTAAAATCCAATAAATATGACAGGTGCAGCTACCGGCACAGCACAATATATTGCTATGGTAAGCGGTATCTTGAATCCAAGCACAAGTACTGCTACAACCGCACCTGCGCACATAAATCCTTCTGTTATATGCACAATATCTGTCGCTGAAAAACCTTTCCAAAAATCGTTTTTATACTCTTTCAGGAAGTCTTTATTAACATTAATTTTCATACATTGTCCTTTCGTCACATTATCTTAAATCAAATGCTCTCTTTAAGAAGTTATCGCTTGACTTTACTGCCACTGCCATGAACGGCATAAATATAAGTGATAATATTACTGCCACTGCACCATCAAACCAAGAAGCAAGCAGACCTGAATTACACATGCCTGTCAGTGCTGCATTAAGACCGCTACAGAGCTGCATTACAAGTGCAATTACTATTATCTGCAGTGTACTTGTGAGAAAGCTTTTAAACCATGCTATCGCAGAATTTTCAATTCCTCTTCCACCTGAAAGTGTTGACAATGCAAGAGGTGCAACCGATATAAGCATGAAAAGATTAAGAAATCTTCCAAGTACTTCTATAAGGACTGTTATTGAGCAGACACCTGATATAATAAGATATATAGGTGCAAGCATTATCATTGCAAGTCGGAATCCTGCATCATAATCTCCACCTATTACTGTAGGAACTCCCTTTGGCAGCAACACTTTTGTTGTTGTGATTGCAAAACCTGTAAATTCCTGCATTATATCCAGACTGTTTACCATCAGGATATTTGCGACAATAAGCTTAATAAAAAGTTCTATCCATGCTTCCATTGTTATTCCTTCTTTAAGGTTGCTTGCCTGCCGGCAGAATCCTACAAGAGTAAATATATTAAGGAACGCTGCACCCATAGAAAGGAACAATGGAAATACTGTATTCTTAACATAGTCCCACGCTCCTACATTTCCTTCAAGTCCAAGAAACTGTAAAAAGGCATTAGCTGCAGGTGTAGTAAACGAACTTACATTTTTACCCATAAGCGTATATGCTATTCCCATAACAAAATTCCATAGTTCCTGTGCTATTGTGTAAATAGAACCACCTGATAAAAGGTCTATAACCCATTGCGGAGCTGCCAAAGCTACCGGATTAATTAATATGTTCACTGGTTCTCCTTTCCTGTTAAAAAGGACAGATTCTTTTTATAGAATCTGCCCTGCATCATTTATGTAAAAACATAATGTATTGCTCCCGATCACGAGCGTTAATACATATTTTTATCCAAGAATTGCATTAACAAGCTGTGGAGCAAGTGTCATTACAAGGCCACCACCTACTCTTTTAAATCCCATAGCCTGCATTGTTCCTTCCTGGCTCTGCATTGACACACCTACTTCAAAGAATGCCCATAACAGGATAATTGCTCCTATCGAACTTACCATTGCTGTAACAATTGCTATAAGATTATTAAAAGCACCTGTAACAATTGCTGCTCCATCCGTTGCTCCCTCTTCTGCAAATACCGTCAGTTGAGGAACAAATATAAATATGCTTACAAATGCAGCTATCATTAAAAACTGCAGTGCCTTTCTCTGTGTTTCACTCAATTTTATTTTCTGTTTTGTCATACTTTTTCCTTTCTGCCTATTGGCTGTGACGGAATCCGTCACTTTTTTACATTAAAAAAGAGCCTGTATCTTTTTGACACAGACCCTTACTCCTATTTATCTCTTCCAACATATTTACCGACTAAAAATACACCAAGTCCTGCAAGTACAATAAACATTACAAAGAATATCATGCCGAACCATCTGTTTAATGCAGCCGGGTTGATACCGACTATCAGTCTTGATAATACCATGCACAAAACAAGTGCCACTATAACTACTACTATTAATGCCAATACTTTAACCGGGCTTATTCCTCTTCTCATAAAACTACCTCGTTTCTTTTATAATTTATTCTATTAATGCGCCTGTAACATAACCACTATCCAGTGTTACAGATATTCTTCTGTCCCCATACATGTATTGTAGGATTCCTGTTGCTGTGTCTGACCTGTAATCCGTTGAAACTTCTGTGTCTGCGTTTTTAAATGCATCTTTAACTGTTGCATAAGTAGCCGTGGTGGAAAGCCCCATAAATGTTGAACCTTCTTTTAATTCCACAGCAATTGCATAACAATCAGAAGTGTTTCCGGCTTTAGTGTTGTATTTAATCATTATCGTACTCTTATATGCATCCATATACATATCAAGTGTTGCTGTTTCACTTGATAATGTATTACTTACATATATATAACCCAAATCTTTGATTGAAGCTGCCGCTACAGGATACTTGAATGTATTGCCATTCAACTCAAATGTAAATGCCTTGCTATTCTTATCATAAGAAAAGCTCTTAACAGACTCTGTCTTTTTTACCGGGCTTGTAGCTGCTGTGCTTGAAACTGCCTGAGATGTAGTTCTGGCTGCGCTGCTGCTCTCTTCTAATCTGGTCTCTTCAATTGATTCTTCTGTTATCTTCGCTGTCTTCTTAGGCATTGTAATCTTTCCACCAAAGGCAAAATATAATGTACTTCCGGCTATCAGCAGAATTACAACTGACAAAATAAGATTTATTGTGAATCCGGCTTTTGCAAAACTCTTCTTATTCTCATTCTTATCTTTCTTCCTGACAGCAAAAAAGATAAATCCAACAACAGGAATAGCAGACATTAAAGAATATATGTACCAATCCTTTTTAGGTACTGCCTGCTTGTTCTCAGACCGCAGTTCAGCAACTATCTGTGCAAGCTGCTTTTCTTCCTTTTCCTTAAATGTATCTGGAATCATATCAGGAGTAAGGCTTTCTGTAACACCGACTGTTGCATCCGCTTTTTTGGTATCTGTCTCTGGTGAATCTGTTGTATCCTGACTGTCTCCATCTTCATTTGTGACGGATTCCGTCACATTGTCTTCCGGCACTTTTTCAAGCTTTAGTCTGCCGGATTTGTTTTGCTTCATGTTGTTACCGCATGAACTGCAGAACATTGCTTCATCCGGATTTTCTGTACCGCATTTATTACAGAACATTATTGCTCTCCTTTCCGCTAAAAAAGGCAGATGCAATTAAGCACCTGCCATATGTGTGATATATTTTATTCCTTATCCATCCTGTCCATCAGGATAGCGTGACGGATTCCGTCACATTTCTAATTCTTCTGATTTCTGCTCTTTTTTGCCATTACAAGGCTTACCATAACTGCAAGTGATATTAACGCAAGTAAAGCATATCTATATACATTACCTGTATCACCAGTCTTTGGAATATCTGGCTTAGGAGTATTAGTAAGCTTCACTGTTTCTTCAATACAAACTGGTGCATTATCACTATACTTAAGAACTACATCATAAGATGTTTCATCAAGAATATATCCATTAGCAGCCTTTGTTTCAATTACTGTGTAATGGATATCTTCTTTATACGAACCGTCTTTATTGTATGTACAAATTGGAAGAAGCTTACTCTCAGCATAACCATTTTTATCTGTTGTTAATGTATCAAGCACTTTTCCATCTTTGTCTCTTATCTCAAACACAACCCCTTCAATCGGACTTCCTGTTACAGAATCAGTCTTATTGATGATGATTCTTCCAACAGCCTGTTCATCCTTCATGATTACTTTCTGAATTTCAGATGTTTCAGTTATTTCAAAAGTGACATCAACAGCCACCTTATAACCATAAGGAGCTGATTCTTCACGAAGTGTATATTTACCAACTGGAAGTCTTTCAATTACATGACTCTTTCCTGCTTCTGATATCCAGCTTTCTACAATCTTACCTTCTGAATCTATCACAGAAAGCTTTGCTCCTGGCAGTTCCTTTTCACCTGTAATATCTGTTTTTGAAAATTCAACCTTAATAGGTATATTTTCAAATGCAGCCTCAAGTTCAATAACCTTTACATTATCTCCCTTATATGTTGCATCAACATCAATCACCTTATCGCTCTTAACATATCCTGCCGGAGCTTCCAGTTCTTTGACATAATACTGTCCGAGTGGGAGGTCTGATGTAAATGTTACCTTTCCGTCTTTTCCTGTAACAGCCTTTTCTATCTGTGTATCAGCATTGACAATTACCTTACCGTCTGCATTAACGATATCTTCCTTAGTAAACAAGCCAAATACTGCACCTTCAAGAACTTTCTTTGTTTCAGAATCAGTCTTAATCACAGAAATCTGTACTTTCTGTCGTTCATTTGTAACATTCATTCCTGCATATACAACATTAGTATTCTGGTCGATATATGAAATGTCAGCTTCGATTGGGGTGTTATCAAGAATGAAACCATCAATCGTCTTAGTCTCTATAAGATAATACTTACCACAAGGAAGATTATCAATTCTTGCGATACCCTGCTCATCTGTTACGATAGTACTTATCTTATCTCCTGCCTTATAATATACCGTGTTAAGACCATCTACGCTAAGAATATCTTCTTTCGCATAAACATCAAATGTTACTCCTGAAAGATTACGCTTTAAGAAATTGAAAACGAAGTTATTCCAATATTCCTTCCTGATAGTTGCATCAGAAACAATTTCTCCATCTTTAGTTACAACAATTGAGCCTCTGGCTACCTCATCCTTCATATTTACATGCTGGACTTCTCCGGTATCCTTGACCGTAAACTGAATATCTGTTGCCTTTAGATATCCATAAGGAGCGTATTCTTCTCTAAGAGTATATGTTTCTCCAACAACAAGTCTCTTAATTACATGTGCTTCTCTGGCATCAGATGTCCATGTATCAACTACATTTCCGTTCTTATCCAATACAGTAAGCGTTGCTCCTGTCAATTCCGAACCATTAGTAATATCTGTCTTAGTAAATTCAAAATGTGTTGGACTATTAAGGAACTCCGCAGAAAGCTTTACGCTCTTAACATTCTGACCCTGATATGCTGCAGTAAAATCTATTACTTCATCATTTGAGGCATAGCCTGCTGGCGCTTTGATTTCTTTAGCATAATATGAACCAAGTGGATAATCTTTTACAAACTGGATTAATCCATTTGAATCTGATACTGATTTTTCAAGCAGAGTATCTTTGCTTACAATAACCTTACCGTCAGCATTAACTATGTCCTTAGCTGCATATAACCCAAACTCTGCACCTGCAACCGGTTTTCTTGTTTCTGAATCAAGCTTTGAAACAGATAACTCTACTTTCTGTCTATCGTTTGAAAATGTCAAAGCTTCATTTACAACAGGAGTCTTATCATCAACATAAACTAATGTCACTACCTGTTCATCCGGATTTAATACAAAGCCGTCAGGAGCTTCTACTTCAACAACTTTATACTTGCCAAGAGGAAGATTGGTTGCTGTTGCCTTTCCATCTGTCCCGGTAACAAGTGTTGTTACAAGTTCCCCTTTGCTGTAATGCTTGTTTCTGTTACCAGCAGTATCCTTCTGATTATCTGCTGTATAAATATCCTCAGCAGCATAAACCTCAAATTTTGCACCTGAAAGAGAACCTTCTCTATATGTAAATCCTTTCTCATCAGGATTTACATATAATCCGCCCTTATATTCATCAAGAACTTCACCGACCTTTGTAACAGTAAGCTGTCCTGTCACAGCCTTATCACTCTTTTCTACAAGAATAAATTCAGCTCCGCCATCTGCTGTATAAGTATCTTCTGATACAGTAAATTGTACTGGTGTTGAATCTAATACATAACCGTCAGGAGCTTTAGTCTCTACAAGCGTATAATTGCCCTTAAGAAGCTTTTCTGTTGTATATACACATCCATTCTCATCAGTTGTAAAGCTGTCAATTGTCTGCATTCCACTTGATGTCATTATATTAAATGATATCTTTGAACCATTATCATCATACAATTCAAATGTTGTGCCTGCTACATTTACTGTATTACCTGTATATGCATCTTTTTTTACCATCTTGATATAGAACTCAATAGGTGAATCTTCCAGAATCTTGTGATAATTAGCATTATTCTCACTGATTGTTATTTCCATGTCATCAACAAAATAGTACTTATTATTACCTTTTGTCTGATGAACTGTGTATGTACCATATGGCAGACGCTTTGTAATGGCATAACCATTGGCATCTGTTGTTATTGTCTGTCTTGATTCCTCTGGAGCTGCATCATAACTTCCTGCAGATGTGAGATAGATTTCAAATTCTGCATCTGGTTCAGATGTCTTTACTGTACTACCACCACCCAGGAACTTCTGAATAGATATAGTCCCTTCATATGGTGTTTCCTGTGCTGCATTGTCATCTGTTGGAAGGTTGGTTGTTCTGACTGTTCCATTTACAATATCAGTCTTTGCGACATATACAGTATCGTTAAGCAAGTATCCTTCCGGAGCTTTAGTCTCCTGAATAGTTATTGTACCAATAGGAATTGTATATGAATATGCAAAATTCGTAATTAATCCATCACTACCACTTAATAAATAATCTGGTGTCAGTTGTATTCTACCTTTTTCATCCGTCTTAAATACCCATGTGTACTTAGCTGTACTTCCTGACTGTGCTGGGTCTGTATCTGATATAGTATCATAATACTTTACTGTATACTCTGCCCCCTCAAGTCTTGTATTACCTGAACCATGTCCGTCTGCTGTTCTTTTTGATAGTACAAGTGATATAGGGTCATTTCCCGGCATATCTGTTATTGTCTCGGTGTAGCTGTCCTCAGAATCGAGCGTTATTGAACGCACCTCATCATTAATAAAAAAGCCTTTTGGAGCTTTGGTTTCCTTAAAATAAAGAGTTACGCTGTCACCTTCTCTGAATGTAGTGCTGTAATAATCTGTATATCCATCTTCACCTGTTGTAAGTGTCTCTAGCAAATCTGTACAGTCTGCATCAGAATATATAGATATTTCTGCTCCGGCAAGACTGTAGCAGCTATTGCCATCAGATATAGAAGGCATTGCTGACTCCTTATTGAATCTTACGCTTCCTGTAAGTTCTTTTACTGGAGTATCATTATATACTCCTAGATTTTGATTGACTCTGGCATCATTCGATAAATATGTAAGACTACACTCATATCCTACAGATGATGGACTTATGTTAGCAGCTATGTTAAGAAGTTTCTGACATAATTCCCAGCCAAGCTTTCCTTCTCCATCACCAAGAAATGTACCATTTCCATTTAAAGGTGTATTCCAGTCATCCTGCCCATTTGCAAGAGCAATTGTATGATGTGCTATAATCCATCTTAATTCATATGGATAATCTTTCAGCACACCCCATTCTTCATCATCCCATCCTGCACCAACAGCCCAGAACATTACTCTTGCTTCTATATCATCAGTTCCATACTCTTTTGTTGCTGTAAATGTTTCACTCTCTCTTGGTGTATCCTTATGTGGCTCAACACATATAGCCTCATACTCATTTCCATAATCATCCTGTACTGTAAAATGGTATGTCTTCCAATGCCCCATAGAATCATCATAGCCTGAAAATACATCATCATACCATCTTTCCTCGCCAAGGCTTATAAGAGTATAATTTGAACCTTCTGCCTTTGCTGTTACCGGTGACATTCCTGTGATGATTGCTGTTACAGCCATAAATACCGCCAGGAGACTTGCTATTATTCTTCTGGATATCGGTATCTTTTTTCTTTTTACTCTTTCCATTATTTTACCTTTCTGTGACGGAATCCGTCACGCTGACTTTATTTATCCCTTACCCTTTTATCTGTCTGGTGGGTCTCTTACACTTTTCATTCTGTTTCTCCTTCCTGATTTTTCTGCATCAAAAAAGGAAACCCTTACCAGATTTAATATGGTAAAGATTTCCTTATTTTTATTATGCAAGTTAAAACCTTGAACTATTAAATTGTATGTGACGGATTCCGTCACATAGAAAAACCGAAGCAGTTTTGCGAGGACTGCTTCGGCTCGAGCTGATTACTATTCCGACAATTACAACCCGGAAACAAGAAGTCATTTCTTACACTTCTTGCAAGTATAGAGTACCACATCTAATTAGTCTCATCTAGTCTCATTTAGTCTCATTTTTAACTCGTTCTTGACAAATGAGCATGTGATGTTCTCACGCTTATTTACTGGGATTGCAGATTTTTAAGTTTACCAATAATTTATATATTAAATTTATATTAGTTTCACGGAATTGTACTTTTTTCAATACAATAGTTGACATGCTTGATTAAAAGCAAAAAAGAAGGGGAATAAAGCAGCTTTGCTCTATTCCCCGAAAGATGTAACGGATTCCGTCACAATTATTTAGTTGCTCCGCATGAGCATATATAGCTGGTTACTTTCTCTTCATATGCTGCTGTATCTTCTACCCAACGCTTTTCTGTTATAGTCTCTTCGTGTGTCTCTTCTTCATGGTGGATTGTGTCTACTTGTTCATTTCTATACAATACTGTATAACTTCCGTGAGACCAGTCATCTAATACATCTTCTTGATAAGCAGCATGTTCTCCCCAAGCTCTTCCTGAGTCAAACAAACTTCCACAGCTTAAACATTTAACAGCATAAGCTCTCCATTCATACACAGGTTCATTCCAAGCCGCTTTATCTACCACGGTTTTTGTTCCAACAACAACATCTTCATAGTGACCTGTTGCGTCATGATGTATTGTAGTTGTAACAGGACTCCATGTATGCGTATGTTCTGGTACAGTTGGTGTAGCTGGTGTTGTGTCAGAAGTATTGCTGTTATTTCCATTATCCGGCTTATTATCAGGAGTTGATGTTTCTTCTGTATTTGCACTATTGCTCTCCCCTGATGGCTTTGTACCTGGAACATCAGATGCGCTCTCATTCTGTCCGGCATTATTTGTTTCCTGTTTATCACCTGAATCATTCTTAACAACTTCTGTTGTTGTATTCTTGATTTCATCAGCAGTGATATCACCTGAACCCTCATTGCTCACTTCTGTTTCCTGGCCGTTATCTGCCACAACCTTTGCTGTTCCCTCAACGGCAGCTTCCTTAACCTTGAAACCTCCGCCATCTGTCTTTTCAGCAGTTCCGGTCACTTTAACAACATTTCCGGCAGAATCCTTTCCTTCAAATACCATCTCGCCAGCTTCATTAATTGTTGCATCTCCGGTAAGTGTAACAGTATTACCATCTGCGTCCTTAACCTGCATCTGTATGTCTTTTGCTTTTGCTACAGTTGCACTCTCTGTAGACTGTTCTATATTTCCGGCTGCAGTATCTTTTTTTGCTCCGCAGGCTGTCACCGCTGCAAATGATAATACTGTAAGCCCTACTATCATATATTTTCTAATCATATTTCACCTATCAAACACTATAATCTTTTTATTTTTCATAAATATCGAGATTATATTCAATTTGGTTGCTATTTTCGTGTATCACAAATCCATTTTTCTTATAAAATGTTCTTAACCCTTCATCACTTATAAAATTAAGATTCGGAACCATTTTCCCATATATTTTTTTTATTCCTTTTTTCTTGGCATATTCTTTTAATGCATCTAATAATAATGTTCCATTTCCATTCCTCTGTCTTTTGCCACCATATATGTCACATATACAAATACTATCCTCATGTCTCGAAGTCGTAATCATATTAGATGCACTATTTATTGGCTCATATTTGCTTCTTAAATAAATATATACATCACCATTTTGCATTTCTTGTATTACTACAATAATTACATCACCATCTTTATTTTTTACAATATTCTGTATATACTCATAACCATTAACATTCTTATTTAAAAGCCATTCATACCTATTTAATTTTTCTTCTTGCTCATTTATAACACTAGTATTTTTATCTATTACATTACCATATTGTTCTATTATTTCATTATTTTTTTTATTTATCATTGCAAGTATGCATATAACAATGCCGCATACTATAATTATTATTCCTAAAGTAATATTCATATAGTCCTCCATATATATCAAAACATTTTCGTTATTTAGTTGCTCCACATGAGCATGTATAGCTGGTTACTATCTCATCATACTCTGCTGTATCTTCTACCCAACGCTTTTCTGTTA
>ENA-ORNO01001342-ORNO01001342.1-human-gut-metagenome-genome-assembly--contig:-NODE-1342-length-11573-cov-2.035336_pt1 | contig 11573 bp, 7 predicted proteins | sample MGYA00242117_ERZ509026 | MGnify/ENA primary metagenome ERZ509026 (study PRJEB26280, sample SAMEA2338710) | human gut metagenome | biome: human gut; feature: human-associated habitat; material: faeces... | reverse complement strand
TACCTACGCGGATGGAATTACCGGAATAAGGCAAGCATTTTTCTATCACTTCCTGCGCCACTGCCTGGTGCTCCGGCTTCACGCTTTCTACCAACGTCACCGCCTGGCTTAGTATGGTTATGTCACCTTTCACAATACCGTCTACATATTCCGCAATGGAAAGCTGACGCCGCGCCTTCTTTTTCAAGTAAGGATTGACTGATGACGGTTGCTCAATGCCTGCATTGACAACCAAGCCTTTGTATGCTTCGTTATTTTCAGGATGTTCCATGATAAGATTTATGGTTTGTTATTTCGCTTTTATATTAATCTCAACCTTCGGTTGCATCGGGTCGTTCGTTATCATCAACAAGCGCAAATGACGACGCTTCTTGCCGATATTCTTTTTCACCACATTCACACGGAGACGGGTGCTTTCACCCGGTTGCAACAGGCTCTTCTTCAAGCTGACGCCCACGGCAGGATGGAATACCTGCAATTTGCTGATTTGTAGTGGAGAGTGTCCGGTATTGGTAAGGATAATGTCATGGCGGGCTTTCGACTTCTTCGCCAAGATAGCACTCATATCAATATCTTTCGTAGACAACTGCATGGAGGGGGCATTCGCTTTTTCCGTAGCCGTCATACCGGAGAAGTCAGGCAGCAGAATAGCAGAAACGGGGATTTCGTTTTCATCACCCACTTTGTCCCCCGCAAATCGCGCCAGATAGACAGAGGCTTGCGTCAAGCCGAGGTCGGTAAGTTTCTCCGAATCCAATGTAAGGGTAATAATACCTTTCTCACCTTTTTGCAAAACGTTGGGCTTCACTTCCATTTGCAGGTAGGGGGGCAAGTGCATGAGCACAGGCTCATATGGACGGTCTGAAAGGTTCACCACCCCGATGTGTATAACCGGTTTGTCGCCGGGCTGCACATCCGGAAAGTCAAGGCTGTTCTTGTCGATACGAATTTGTCCGATGAGGTACGGATGAGTTTTTGTAAAGTCCTTAATCTCTTGCACTACCTCGCCGGAAAATTTCAGATAAACCAAATGAGGTTCCGCATTGCTATAAATGGCTACGGACTTATGGAAGTGTCCCAATGCTTCCGCATCAAAAGTCACATCGACAAACCCTTTTGCTCCGGGCGCGATAGGTGTCTTAGTCCATTGGGCAACGGAACAGGCACAATCAGGTTCTACTTCCGTGAGTACCAAAGGCTGGTCGCCTGTATTAGTAATGGTATATTGCACCGAAACCGGATGTTTCCATTCAATCTGACCGAAGTTATACATTTCGGTATTGGAGGTAAAGCGTGGCTGGGCTGCGACAGTCAAAGCCACAGCAGCCAACGCATATAGAGTGGTAAAGATACGTTTCATTTATTCTGTTTCTAAATTAGATGCACAAAAATAGATGTTTTCAATGAAAGTACCTAATAATTTATGAACTGATAATTTGCTGATAACATTACAGGCGAACAGTATTTATAAAAAAGATTATCCTCCCGTTAAAGTCTGAAACTCCGACGAGAGGATAAAATTCAGGTTATATCTATTGCCCTAAAACATCAGCAGCCCTCTACGATGTATGTATCAATATTCCTCGCTTCCTTACTGAAGTTCACCCCTACTTTCACCAAATTCTTCCCATCCAGCCGGTAAGGTATCAGATAACCTTTCTCTTCTATTTGTTTCAAGGCCTCTTCCGCAGTGCCATTCAGTTTAAATTCAAAGACATATACCGTATCTTGAGTTCTCACTACCGCATCGGCACGGCCACGGGCACTGCGAACCTCCGTCTCGATAAACTGCCCCATCAAAGTGAAAACAATGTAGAAGATAGCTTGATAATGACGTTCCGTATTATCACTCAAGTCGTATGGAATACCGGCAAAGAAGACTTTCAGACGCTCCATGAACGCATCTACGTTTCCGGCACGGAGTTCACGCATAAATTTGGCAATATGAAAACCGGTTTCGTCGTCTGAAACTTGGGTATAATAAGGTACTAAAAAATTCAGGAAACCGTAGCGGACTTCATCATTGGGAAATTTCAATGTATAAAGTTCAACTTCGCTGTCATAGCCTTTGATGGTAAGATAGCCACTTTGGTAAATCATGGGAAGCGGATTGCTCTCTTCGGCTCGATATTCAGAAAAGGCCGGGAGAGTTGTTTCAATACCATCTATCAATAAGCGAAGATCATAATCACTTTGTTTCAATAAGTCAACCAAATAGGTAGGCGTACCGGTCTGAAACCAATAGTTACCCAGTTTCAACTTTTGAAATACATTCAGAATACTGAAAGGATTGAACAGTCCTACCCGGGTGTCTTCACAGAAATGATAACCATCATACTGTTTTTCCAAACGGGCTGCCAGTTCATCAAACGACCAACCTAAAAAGCGGCTTAACTTGTCAATCTCAGGGGTAAAAGTCGCTATAAGTTCTTCTTTCGTGATGCCACACAACGCATTATAGGCATAGTCCATACTAATATCATTCAGCTGATTCAAGTCACTGAATACACTGACCTGAGCAAACTTGGTGACACCGGTGAGGAAAACAAAACGCAAATAACGGTCGGCACTCTTCAGTACTCCATAGAAAGACTTTAGAATACGGCGATACTCATCTAAAAGTTCTTCATTCAAAAGTGCCTGCAACAATGGCTTGTCGTATTCGTCAATCAGGACAACTACTTGTCTACCTGTCTGCTCGTAAGCACGACGGATGATACCGGCAAAACGTGTGGAAAGTGTATCTTCCCCTTTAAGGGAACCATATTTTTCTTCCCATTGAAGAAGACTGGTATTCAGCATGATATGAAGGGATTCTACCGTATCGTATTTCTCCGCGTTCAAATCTAAATGCAGCACCGGATATTCAATCCAGTCTTTCTCCAATTTCTCAATAGCAAGTCCTGCGAACAAGTCTCTGCGACCTTGGAAATAGGATTCAAAAGTAGAGATAAGCATGCTCTTACCAAAACGCCGGGGACGACTCAAAAAATAAGGTTTCCCTATATGAGCTATCTGATAAACCAGGGCTGTTTTATCTACATAAAGATAGTTGTCTTTACGTATATCTTCAAACGTTTGTATACCTATCGGTAATTTGCGAAGTTGCTCCATAACTGACTACTTTTCTGCAAATATAAATATTTAGCGATAAAGGGCATAAAGTATCACTGAGTTTTTCTGAATTAAAACTTTCTTACTTGATTACTACTGTACCTCCTGTAGAGTGCGAAGCATACTCGGGAGCGTATGCACACTGTATAGTGGCAAGTCCTGTTTCGTATGTTCCTCCACAGGCTACACGGTAGCTGTATTCCAGCACATAAACGCCTTTGCCAAGCTGGTCGAAGAAGAAATTCGTTGCAGCATCTTCCACTTCCACATAATAGCTGAAACCACTACTCCAACGATAACCGGAAAGGGCGCCTATCGGTTCAAAGCAGGCACCCCGTTGGTCTTTCAACTGAACGAAGTCCATGGCACGGTCCAAACGGATGGTTAAGCGGGAAACTACTTTATCGCCAATGGATAAGCGAGTACTTTCCGTAATGGGCTGCAATGACTTTTGCCCATCGGCGGCAACACGCTCTACAAACAGGGCCTTTTCTACGTTCAGTTCTCCACCTTGCTGTTTCATATCGGAAATAGGCGACAGATATTGGGCATAAACGGCCCCCCACGCAATACCGGCATCACGTTTCTCCACAGTGATAGACTTGGCTTTCAATGCCGGACTGTCTTGGGTAAACGTTTCCTTGATATACCCCAAACCGGGAACAGTAGTCTTGGCAGGAGATACCGTTTCCAGTACCTTATTGCCTAAAGTGATACGTACATCGCCCCTATTATCGAGCAAGTCACTACCCTGGCAAAGCAGTGCATATACGGCATCGGCTGTGGCTACCGGAGAGTTCCAGCTTGTGGTCTGTTTCTGTTTGAGCAACCAAAGTTTCATTTCTTCCACCAAGGCTTCGTTGCCGCCTGCCATCATCAAGGCTTCCATCACTTCTACATGAGTGGGAACCGGCAACATACCCCAGGCATACGGATTGGCATAGAAAGCAAAGTGAGCACCCATTTCATCGGTCTGCACCAGATGTTCTTTGATTGAAGCGATAAATTCATTGGCCTCAGCCTTGCGACCGGCTTTAAGCAGAATGATAGCAGACTGCGCCTTACATACCATTGTTCCGTTTTCAAGATTACGGGATACCTTGGAAAGGAAGTAGCGATAGGCCGCTTCATTCCGGGTAGGCACTTTCTCGCCACTGATGGCTATCAGGTAAAGATAACGCATAGCGGCGTCTGATATTGTCGTAATCTTGGCTCCGTTCTTCTCAGCCCTGAGAATAGCGCGGTATTCATCCAAAGCTTGCTGATGCAGATAGCCGAAAGCATTTTGCAGTAAACCGGCGGCATCGGCCGGAAGGGCTTCTTTCGTCAATAAAGGAAGGCGCACCAGCAACTCCGTGATGTAGGTAGTGATGTATCGGCTGCCGGACATTCCCTTGTACCAGCTCCATGCACCGTCTTCCCCCTGCAAGTCTTTCAGTTTGGTAAATGCAGCCAGATTACGATTATTCAATTGGTTCACATCGAACAAGGTAGCGATACGCGCCTGCTGTTCGGCTTCGGTGGTAGCTTCCATCAACCAGGGAGATTCATCGAGCAAGATATTCTTCACATCCTGATTCTTCTGTAACTGGCTGAGGAAAGTATCCTTTGTTCCGCCTGCCAGCTTCCAGCTATCGAATACCGCCTTGATGCGCGGCTGGCTGTTGGCAATGAATCCAGCCAAACTGTTGGCATAGAAAGCGGTAGCCCAAGAAACGGCATTATCCGTGGTGGGCTGGCTCAATACCGGAAGGGCTTGCACGGCATACCAAGCAGGATTACCGGTAAATTCCACTGTCAGGCGACGGTCGGTAGCGGTACGACTATTGTCGTTGAACAGACTATCAAGGGAAAAAGTACGGGTTTCTTCACCACGAATAGGCATCGCCAGGGTTTCTGTAATAAATTCCTTATCACTCAATACCGGCAACAGGTGTTGCTCGCCATCACTGAACGTACCACCATCGGCAACCATACGCACGCCTAATAAATCATAACGGTCGGTCACATCGAAGTGGAAGTTAACTGAAGTTGTCTTTCCGGCTTCTACGGCAAACTTCTGGCGTTGGGTAGAAATAACCTTTTCGTTCATCGGATTGAAAAGAGTGAGCGTGGCTGTACCCTTTACATCTTTATTTGCCAGATTGGAGATAGTTGCGGCAATCTGCGTCTTGTCGCCCACACGGACGAAGCGCGGCATATTGGGCATCAACATAAACTCTTTGGCCGTTACGGCAGTAGCATCAAGCATTCCCGTCATCATGTTCTTCGTATGGGAATATCCACGGAAGTTCCAGCGAGTCAGGCTTTGCGGCATGGTGAAGGAAAAGGCGACCTCTCCCTGCTCGTTGGTGAGCAGTTGCGGATAAAAGAAGGCAGTCTCGGCAAAGTTGGTACGAAGCTCTGCCATAGGCTGCAAGGTTTCACCGCCAACAGGAATTGTTTCCGATTCAAAAGCAACATCTTCGACCGTATCTAAAGACTCAACCGGTGCATATTTCACCTCAACAGCCGCTCCGGATTCTTCGGCAGAAGCCATTGAATTACTTACACCACGTATTCTGAGAGCACTGCTCATAGATTTATTCCGGGTGACTCCGTAGGCCATTACAGGAGCCTCTTGAAGCAGGAGTTCGTCATTGGCTATTTGCAGCATCTCAGTTACTCCATTAAAAGGAGAGGTGAAATGGTCGAAACGCCAAGCCGGCACTTTCCATGCGTTCAATGGGAAATAGAATGAGAAATAATTAGTATCATAGTTACTTGCATTACGGAAAACTCCATAAATGTTATCAGGGTAGTAAACACGCAAGAACTGGTTTTGGCTATAAATCTTATCCAAAGAAGCATCGTACATCGTCGCCAACATTTCTGCTGCGGCAGGCGCGCCTTGCGGAGTCTTTATGACAAGCTTCCACTCTTCTTTCTGTCCGGGACGCAAACGGTCACGGAATACTTCCCATTTCATATCGAGCGTACGGCTGGGCTGACGTTTCTTCAGGAAGATTTGCTCAGCATACGTTTTTCCGTCTTTCACAAAGTTCAAAAGAACGGTTACTCCTTTACCGTATTTCTCTTGATAGGGAATTTCCATACGGAAAATCGTATCATTCAATTGCATGGTACGGCTTTCGATGCGCTTCTGCTCACAGAAGATATCCATCAACATATAAACATCTTTATAAGAAGTACCTATCAGGAAAGACGCAGGATGCCCGGCATCAAACTCTTCATTTTCTTTAAAGTAAAACAATTCGGTAAAGGCAGCCGGACGTTTATCGTTCTTTGAGAACAGCAGGAAATTGGAACTGCTATACTCTCCATTATTCTCTTCACGCCCCAAGCTGTCACGTACAGAAAGTTCCAAACGATAATTCCCCGAAGGTAACTTGCTCCAGGCAGAAAAATCTTGTTGTTGGTTGGCGTTAAATTCGCCTTCGAGCGCAGGTTGTTTAGTTTTCTTGTCCGTCGCTATATTTTTATTTCCTACCTGAGCCTCCACTAACCGATTCGCCTCTTCCACAGAATACAAATCATAGGTTCCCTTGATATTCTGGGGAATACTCATCATATTAGTTACACCAAAAGTAAAGAACAGGCTGTCTTCTTTACAGATAGTATGAGGCAAACGTACATCAAACGAGTAAGCCTTAGGACCTGCCAATAAATTGTAGCTGGCAGTTTGTGTTTCTCCGGCCTCATCGGTCACAACTGCTTCCACACTGAAGGTATAGACATTTCCATATCTACGGGTGTCTACCTCAGATTCCTCGGCGTTCAGAGTCAAAGGAATCGAAAAATCACCTTTGGCATCCAATTGGATGGTATCTGCCAACAACGGCTTATCCGCACCATTCCAATAAAAAGGTCGTGGACTGCGTCGTTTCACCGTATAAGCCAATGGTACATCTTGTACAGACACTCCGTTGAACGATTTTACATTCCCCTTTAATACAACTTTTTCACCTAGGCGATAAGCTTCTGAAACCGGGGTAAAGGTGATTTCGAATGTAGGACGTTTATATTCTTCCACCTTGAAAGAAGCATCGGAGCGCGGTTCTTTAGTCCGTACGCTGAACATACCGTTCAGGCAAGCGGATGGAAGTACAAACTCAGCGGTAAATGAACCGAAATCATTGGTATGTACTTTCTTGGTGGCAAGTTCTTTACGATTGACGTCCAGCAGGACAAGTTCATAATCTGCACCAGTCAATACACGGGCGCTGTCACTGTTTTGCTTATATGCTATACCTTTCACGTATACAGTCTGTCCTGGGCGATAGAGTGAACGGTCAGTCAGCAAGGTAATCTGTTTCCAATCAGTTTCTTTATCATCGGCATACCGGGAATTCATATAAACTGATTGCGGCATCATCGCCGTATCTTTTCCTTTACGTGCCACATAACTGCGAATACCATTTTGCCAAGGCAATATAGCTTTACCTCCGGCATCCGTCACCACTTCTGCCAACAGCTTACGATTCTGTTCGCTATAAGTAGAATAGAAACTTACTTTTGCCTCCGCAATGGGCTGTCCGCTACGGGCATCCAAGGTAGTGACTTCCATACGGTCATCACCCAGATTCAGAGTAAGCACTTTGAAGCGGGTAGACACCAGAAACTTATCGTCCGTACGGGTAGTTCCGGCATCAGGCACTACCTGAAGTATATAGACTCCTGTTTCCTGAGGTATCATAAACTTGAAGACTGTGTCTGAAGAGAGATAAGGTATATCTTCGGGCAGCTTGTTCTTACCCGGCATCGGCTGCAAATCAAAATGCGTAGAAGAGAGCTTCCGGGCATATTTTTTATAAGTATCTTTGTTGATACCATGGTCCATTTGGGGAACTTCACTCAAAGTAGTGGCATATACATTCAAAGTAAATCCTGCCAAGTTGCGATACTGCAACCTCATGTTTACCGAATCACCGGGATAACCGCTTCCCTTCATAGTCAGGACAAGTTGAGGTTGCAAAAGTCCTTCACGGATATTCTTCAGTTCGTTGATACGCTTATACGTGGGATAACGCTTCAAGCCTTCGTCGCAGACTTTCAGTGCCTGGGCAATGCGCTCCACTCCCGGATTGCGCAAATAAATGGCTTTATTGATATAGACTTCCGCACAAACCTCGCGCGAACCGTATTCCTTTACCAGTTCATCCAAAACTTCAAGATATTCCCGGCTCGCTTTTTCCTGACGCATCTTGAAGGTCGGGTAAGGTTGCTGGCTGATGCCGCCGGTCAACTTCCAATCCCAATAATCAAGAGAGCAAAGCATCACAGCATCCTCCGAACCGGCACGATGGCGATAAGCATTTATCATATCCTGATAAATCCCTCCAATGCGGGTTAGCATCAAGGAATCCACATCGAAACCATCCAATTGCCGATAGGTAGTAATGGCACGGCTTGCCAATAAATGATACATATCGTGCTGGTAGAAGCGGCTACCGTCTTCCAGTACCACAAAGGGCACATAGCTGCGTGAAGAGACATCGAGCAGACGGATAGAGTCCTGCAAGGATGCGCGGTTGTGTCCGTCAATCTTTGCTACAAATTGAGGAATTGTCCATTCACGGATATCCGCAGGCGCTTCGGTTACATCCAAAGCGATACGGTTCAGCAGAGCGCCACGGCTACCTTGCATATAATCGACATACTCACGTGCCAGCAATGAATGCAGGATGGCTTTATTCACCGGATTTTGTTCTGACTGTACCCAAAGTTCCATGTTCCTCAGGTTCGTGTAAAGGCTATCCGGAGTCAGTTTCTCCTGATAGGCATCCCGGTAAACAGTCGCTTTCAGCATCTGCGGAGCATTCTTCTCCTTTTCAGCTTTCCGGTAGATTTCACCCGTCAACTTTATTACGGTCTGCGGCAGGCTCTTCTTTTGAGCTTGCTCCACTTGTTTCCAAAACTTGTCGTATGACTGTGCATACAATGTCGGCAGTCCCAAACCTATTAACAGTAAGAACAGGGTACAAATTCTTTGGAATCTCTTCATGATTATTCTATTGTTAAGTTTTTATTCATACCTGGAAATAATTGACAATCCTCATAAAAGATGTTCATTACAAGGTAAATAACAAAAATAACAATTTACTGCTTACATTGTGCTGCTTTTTAAGTAAAAATATAAAAAATGGGGGATATAGTTCGCAAGAACCTATCCCCCATTTTTCTATTAAGTCAGTGTACTCAGTTTGAATAGCTATAATACTTCATAGCTTCAATCCAATTCTCTCCCATTCTGGTGAGAACGTGTTTAAATGAATTCACAATCTTCTTTTTCATAACCTTAAAAAATTAAACTAATACCTGAAAATAAATTTTTCTCACTTGTCGATGGTGTATCCCATCATCAACATCTCATTCCGGCCTACTTCGGCAAGAATGCGTCTAAATGAATTTACAATCTTCTTTTTCATTTTGTTATCCTCCTAAAATCAATTTTGTTACTCTTAAATGTAACCTATCACCTATTGTTTCTATGTTTTATAACACAAAATTAGAGGCTTTGTTCTAAATAGCAAATGCTTTAAGGTAGAAAAACATGTTATACAACACATTTCTTGACGTAAGTCAATTTTTCAATGACAGAAAAAAAGGAGCAAGACGCTTTGAGACATCCCGCTCCTTATATTCATTATTTAAGTTTCGCAAGCTCAACTTATTAGTTAACAAGGTATCAGTAGACGAGTTGACGAGAGATAAAGTATCTTTCCCTGTCAACTTGTACCTCGTTCCCTTCACAACTTGTTCCTCATCTCCTTGTCAACTTGTCCCTTGTTCCCTTGTCAACTGTTAAAGTTGAGTTTGCGAAACTTTAGTTTTTACTAAATATTTTTCAAAATGTTCCGGCGTACCGCAGAGTGCCAATAAGTTCATCAGTGCCACGTCGTATTCATAATAAGCTGCCAATCGCGCCACGCGTACGGTTGCCAGCATTGTTTCTGCATCGATTACTTCTGTAGAAGTTGCCATGCCCTCGGCAAAAGATTTCTTACGGATACGTACCAACTCCTCGCTAAGTTCAATGGTCGTATTCAGGGCACGTACATTGTCCTGCGCTTTTTGTAACTGGGAATAAAGCTTATCTATACCTACGCCCAAATCATCCTTTGCCTTTTCCTGCCCCAAGGCAAGTGTCTGTTGCGCCAATTTGGATTGGCGGATACGCTTCTCACGTGCCAGGCCGTCGAACAGATTCCAGGTGAAACCTACCCCTACCATAGTGCGGGGCACAAGGTTACTTTGTATCCCGTGCGAATAAAGTGTCTGCTTGCCGAACACGGCAATATCGGGCATATATCCGCTCTGGTCGATGCGAAGCTGCTGCTTGGCGATATGCGATTGCAGTTGCAATTGGTTTACCACATAATTCTCAGTCCGCATGGCCTGCATGAATTCCTCTTTAGCCGGTAATTCTTCGTTGATGAAAAGTGGGGAAGTAGGTTGTATGCTGCCGGTATCTTCCAGGTTGAGCAGGGTACGCAGAGCGCTCTGCACCACCGCAACTTCTTTTTGCGATGCTTCCAATGCCCGTTGTGCCTCGTCCATGTTTACCTGGGCGAATAGTCGTCCGGCTTTGTCAATCATCCCTGCCGCTTCCAGTTTCAAAGCATTTTCATAATGGCGTTTCAGGCTGTTGTAAGTATCCTGCCGCACCCGTACTACTTCCCGAGCAAGGCGCAAGCCGAAATAACTCTCGGCTAAAAGGGTACGTTGAGTTGCATCCGTCTGTTCACGATTTTCGCGGGCAATATCTATCATAGTATTTCCTATCTTGCCGGCGCGGATACGTTTGCCACCGGAGAATACCACCCATTCGGCTGTCAATCCCACGGAGGTCAGGTTGCGGGGAGCAAGAGGAAAGACAAGGGTATGGGCGCCTATCTGGTCCAGGATACCTGTTATAAACTGGTCATCCGGTATGATATTGTGTACAAAATCTTTTGCCGGATCAGTAAATTGTGAAAGCGGTTGTTTCACTTCCACTTTCTCGGATAAATGCACAAAAGTTCCGGCACCCTGCAAGCTGGGATACCACAAAGCATTCAGTTTGTCCCGTTCCGCACGGGCGGTTTCTATACCTTTGTCTGCTATCTTCAGGCTCCGGTTGCCTTGTTGCATCTGGCGGAGAGCATCGTCAAAGCTGAGGGAGAGAGTTTGCGTTGCAGTAGGGGCTTCCGGGGTAATGCCCGGTACTTGCGCCGTTACAGAAACGCTCGCTCCCCAAAGGGCGATGAGTAAGATTTGTTTCATACGTTAAGTTTATCGTTTAGGTTTAGAATGATACTCTTTCAAACACACTTTTTCCGTAATTGTTCAACAGATATGCCGAAGTTGAGTATCCGGTTTCTTTCTTTATTCTTTTTTTCTTCTTTATCTCTACCCGAGACACACCAAAACCGTGTTTGCTCCGTATCTATAGGATTGGACTTGGTACGGACCGGGTA
>ENA-ORNO01001335-ORNO01001335.1-human-gut-metagenome-genome-assembly--contig:-NODE-1335-length-11632-cov-5.855057_pt1 | contig 11632 bp, 6 predicted proteins | sample MGYA00242117_ERZ509026 | MGnify/ENA primary metagenome ERZ509026 (study PRJEB26280, sample SAMEA2338710) | human gut metagenome | biome: human gut; feature: human-associated habitat; material: faeces... | reverse complement strand
AACCGCAAGACTGCTTTTTCGTTTACACCAACTCCGATTGTTTCCTTAACAATTTGTCGTAAACATTTACATACTATTGTTTAGAAAAAAACAGTTCCGTTTATCCCCTCGAATTTCTCCTATAAGTGAAGGAACAATTTCTGACTTTATGACAGGGTTACATTCCCTGTCATTTTTATGGTCATTTATAGAAAAGAACAGGGGTTTACGAACCTTGCACACTATACCGATGATGGGGATAGCGGCACACTTTTTTGGATGAAATATCTGCAGATATTATGTATATATTTGACATATGCCAATGCAACCATATATAATTGTTTGTATTTGGGATAATAATCAGTAATCAAGGGGTATAAAAGATACATGAAAACAATAGAATTTGATACACATTTCTACAAAAAGCTGTGGACACTCATGGTCCCGATAATGGTGCAGAATCTGATGCTGGCGCTGGTGGCTGTGGCGGATGCTTTCATGCTTGGAGGACTGGACCAGAACTATATGTCAGCGGTTTCGCTTGCCACACAGATACAGTTCATCCAGAACATGTTTCTTTCAGCCGCTACAGCAGGGCTTGCAATACTCGGGGCGCAGTATTGGGGCAAGCAGGACATAAAGGCGCTCGATGACATATTCGCTCTTGCAATCAGGATATGTGGCATAGTATCGGTGCTGTTTTTCGTGGCATGTGCATTTTTTCCACGATATCTGATGCTTATTTTCACAAACGAGCCGGTGCTTATAAATTATGGTGTAAGCTATCTGAAAATAGCTTCTTTTTCATATTTATTGACTGGTTTTTCGCAGTGTTATATAGTCATGATGAAGATATCAGAGCACGCGGGTACTGCGGCGGCAGTCAGCTCAATTACAGTGCTTATAAACATAATGCTCAATGCCATATTTATCTATGGTGCATTTGGCATCGAGAGCATGAATGTGAGGGGAGCGGCACTTGCCACACTCATATCAAGAGTGCTGGAGCTTATGCTTTCAATCACATTTTCTTACAGACCGGGATATATCAGGCTTAAAATCCGGGAGCTTTTGGTGAGAAACAAGGAGCTGTCAGCAGATTTTATGAAGTGCTCCGGACCGATTCTCGGAGCAAGCCTTGTATGGGGAATAGGCTTTACATCGTACTCTACATTTATGGGACACATGGGAACAGATGCGGCAGCGGCCAACTCCGTCGCAGCGGTTGTGCGTGATATCATTTGCTGTCTCAGTGCAGGTATATCAAGTGCAGCAGGCATTATGATAGGAAATGAGCTTGGCGCAGGGAATTTAAAGCGTGGAAAAGCATATGGCATCAGAATGGCAAAGCTGTCATTTTTGTGTGGAGCTGTTATGACAGTGCTTATGGCGGTTTCAGCACCGGTGATTTTACATTTTGTAAAGCTCACACCGCAGGCTGCAGAGTATCTGAAGCAGTTATTCGGTGTACTTGCCTTCTACATGATTGGACGATCGGTAAATGAAATCATCATAAACGGTGTCTTTGGTTCGGGAGGAGATACGATGTTTGATATGTACTCTCTTGCTGTGACGATGTGGGGCATAGCAATACCGCTTGCAGTTGCAGGCACATATTTTTTGAACTGGCCGGTGGTTGTGGTATATGCGTGCACCTGCGTGGATGAGGTTGGAAAGATACCGTGGACACTCATCCATTTTAAAAAATACAAGTGGGTAAAGGATTTGACAAGATAATGGAAAATGTATGAAAACAAGCGTGTGCACAGGGAGTAGGTCGGTTATCGGCTTAATAAAGCGAGATGACGGATTGCCTGTCAACAATCTCAACATCCATAATCTCACCCAAATTACTGTCTGATTCATTGTCATGTATTTTCTTTAGGAGAAGCTCGGTTGCAAGCCGGGCTTTTTTTGGTACATTTTGTGATACCGATGTAAGCTTCGGTACGGTGTACTGGCATAGATTCAAATTATCATAGCCTATGACAGATAAATCAATCGGGACACGGTAACCGCCGAGACGCGCACCCTCCATGATGCCGATAGCACATATATCGGCAGTTGTTACCACTGCTGTGATTGGTGACTTGCTGCCTGCAATGGCACGGCCGGCTTCGATACCGCCCTCATATGAAGGTGGATAGCTGAAAATATATTCAGGACGGAAAGGAATATGACTGTCCTCCAAAGCTTTTTTGTATCCGTTAAAACGTTTGGTGAGGACGATATTTCCCTCATAATCAGCTGCAAATGCAATCTCGGTGTGACCGTGATTTATCATATATTTGGTCGACAAATATAAGCCCTTTTCATCATCAGATATTACATTTATGAGATTAGGGTGAGAGTAATTGCTGTCAAAGGCAGCAATAGGGCAGTTGGCTGCATCCATCAGCTTTTCAAGATTTTGGGCAGAGGTGGGGAAAACCAGAATCATCCCATCTACATTCCAGTTCTTAACCAAAGATAATATATCTGAGCTTCTGGATACTGATTGAAGCATGGTGAAGTATCCGTTTTTGTGAAGCTCTGTTTCTATTGTACCAATCATTGTACTGACATATGGGTTCTCAAAATAATTGTATCCTGAAGCATAATCCTTATCCTCCAGAAATGTAACAACTCCGATAATGTGTGAGGAATTGTTTGAAAGACTTCTTGCGTTCATATTCGGAACATAATTATATTCCTCTATAATTGAATTGATTTTATCCCTTGTTTTCTGTGAAACACGGCTTGTCTTTCCGTTGATTACGTTTGAGACGGTCATTGTGCTCACACCTGCCATTTCGGCAATATCCTTAAGCGTCATATTAAACTCCATTCTATTCAGTATTATAATTTTTTTACTATAAAGTTTATACATAAACCACAATAAGTTTGAACATAAACAATGATGAGTTTATACATAAACCGAATATGATTCAAAATATGGGTTTATAAATTATCTTAAGTATACATTTTTATTTTGCAAATAGCAATCGGTTTTTGCAAATATTTAGACAAAACCCTAATTTACATGTAAAAATGCACAAAAAACATATGAAAATAATATGAAAAGTGATAAAAAAACAAAAAACTATTGACGAATGTATAAGGTGGTGGTAGATTATAGTTAGATTTAGCGCTAAACTAATTTGAACGAAAAAGAGGATATTGAATTAAGAAAGTGAGGATTTCTATGAAGAAGAAACTTATTGCAACAGTTATGGCAGCTACAATGGCAGTGACAGCGCTTACAGGCTGTGGCAGCTCATCGGCTTCATCAGCTAAAAAGGACATAAAGGTACCAACAAAGCCATTTGGCGATACGGTGAAGTATGACCCTTCGGTTGAGATTAATGATGGAAAGGATATCTCAATTGACCTGTGGGAGTGGGGAAGCGATGAATTATTTCAGAAGGTTATTGACAGATACACAGCTATTCATCCTAATGTAACTATAAACCTGGTGGATAATCCATGGGAAGATTACTGGACAAAGCTTCCTCTGGCACTCGATGGTGAGGACGGACCGGCACTCTTCGATGTACATAACAGCTATCATGAGAATCTTATCAACTATATGGCTCCGCTTGATATTCCTGTTGAGGATTTGGAGCAGGACTTCAATGGAGTGAGCGCTCATGTGATTGATGGTAAGGTTTATTACATTGATTACGGAATGATGACAGGCTCTGTTTATTACAACAAGGAGATGTGGAAGGAAGCCGGACTAACAGATGATGATATTCCAAAGACCTGGGATGAAATGATTGAGGTGGCAAAGAAGCTCACAATCAAGGATGGAGACAATATAGTCCAGGCCGGACTCAATTTCAATAATGATTTCCACCAGAATTATCTGCTTGGTCTTAATTATCAGCTTGGTGAGAACCTCTTTAAGGAGGATGGAAAGACACCTAATGTCAATTCGGATGCCATGAAGAAGGTAATGCAGATGCTTGTTGATATGTACGACAAGGATCAGATTGGTTCAAAGGATTTTGGCGATAAATGCGCAGACAGCTTTGGACAGGGACAGTCGGCAATGGTTATTCAGTGGGGACATTATTACAATACACTTAAGACCACATGGAGCGATATAGATTTTGGCGTATTTGAAATTCCTACATTTGACGGAAATCCATATGCATACAATAGATATAACGGTGAGTCAACATTCGGTGTAAACAAAAAAGCACCAAAGGATCAGCAGGCAGTTGCACAGGATTTTGTAAAGTTTTTCCTCTGCGATGATGAGTCTCAGGTAGATTTCAATCTTGCTATGAGTACCTTCCCTGCAAAGAAATCCCTTGCAGACAATGAGGAAATACTTAAAAACCCATCGCTTAAGGTACTTGCAGAGCACATTGACCACTACATCTGGCCGGGTCCGATGCCTTCATGTGTTGAGGAGGATATGAAAAAGGCCGGAGAGGACATATTCTACAATGGAGTGGATATTGATACAGCTTTAGACAAGGCACAGGCTGATATTATAAAGGATATGAAGAACAGTTCATTCCAATCAGTCGAGAATCTATATAAGTTTGCAAAATAACAGGTAAAGATTCACTACGGAGGATTATTAATGTTTAAAAAATCACGTCCATTACAAAGTAAGAGTGAAATAATTTTAAGAAACATAGTTGTTTTAGCTATGGTAGCTTTCTTTATAGTGTTTTTGATAATACCGATTGGTATAGCATTTGCAGGAAGCTTTCATGAGTGGAATCCGTTAAGCGGAACATACAAGTTTTTGGGTCTGGAAAATTATAAGCAGGTGTTCACGAGCAAATTGTTCGGCAAATCAATGTTCAATACCGTAATTTTTTCGGTAGTTGTAATTGTTTTCAGAGTCGGTCTGGGACTGGGAATCGCGTATGCTATTTATTCAACGCTTATAAAGCATAAGAGCTTTTTCAGGGCAGTTTACTATATGCCTGTAGTAACGCCTATGGTTGCAGTGGCATTTGTATGGAAGTTCATGTACAATCCACAGATTGGAATCATCAACAAAATATTCGGGCTCGATATCAACTGGCTGATGAATCCCAAAACTGCTCTGATTGCAGTAATTATAATGACCATCTGGAAGGATTTTGGATATGCGGTTGTCATGTATATGGCAGGCCTGTACTCACTTCCGGCAGATGTCATGGAGGCAGCACAGGTTGACGGAGCGAGTGGCTGGCAGAAATTCAGATACATTACATTGCCGTTGCTTAAGCCTATGACACTTTTTGTAGTCATTACATCAATTATTTCGTATATCCAGGCATATGTTCAGATACTCATCATGACAGAGGGTGGACCGGGAACATCAACATATCTGGCTTCTTACATTATTTACGATGAGGCCTTTGTCAAATACAACTTTGGATATGCATCAGCACTTTCATTTGTGCTTTTTGTGATTACCGCAGTGCTTACCGTGCTTTCTTTCAAAGTATCGGGCAAGGAAGAGTAGGAGGAGAATATCATGAGAAAAAAAGTAAGCAGTATAGTTTTAAATGTATTCCTTCTATTATTGGGCATTGTTACAGTTTATCCGTTTATATGGATGCTATGCTCATCATTTAAGCAGAATAAGGAAATAATGGCGTTGCAGCAACATCTGCTTCCACAAGAGTTTACAATAGACAATTACATCAGCATGAATTCGCATTTCAATTTCATGAGGTTTTTTGGAAACAGTTTGTTTATCACGATTGTTGTAACCCTGCTTGTGGTATACACCAGTACAATATGTGGTTTTGTATTAAGCAAATATAAGTTTAAGGGCAGAAATATCCTATTTGGCTTTGTATTGGCTACTATGATGATTCCATGGTGTGTAACAATTATTCCAAAATACACTATGATTCAGAAATTCGGATGGATGGACAGCTATAAGGCACTTATTATTCCGGCTATGTTCAGCGGATTTGGAATATTTATGATGAAGCAGCACATTGAGACCATCCCGGATGAGATTATTGAAGCTGCCAGAATGGATGGCGCTAATGAGTTTTATATCTTTCACAGGATTATATTTCCGATGGCAAAAAACGGAATTTCAAGTATAGCTATTTTTCAGTTCCTGTGGACATGGGAAGACTATCTGTGGCCTTATCTTGTAATCAATACCAAGGAAAAGCAGCTATTGGCAGTTGGTCTTAAGATGTTTAACGGACAGTATTCAACAGATTATGGCGCACTTTTTGCGGCAACGGCAATATCTATCATACCTGTTTTACTGATATATCTGTTCTTCCAGAAGCAGTTTATCGCAGGAATTGCGGCATCGGCTGTCAAGGGATAGCGTAATTTATATGAGAGGGAGTATTTCATGCAGGAAATATACAGAGTAAAGACAAGTCCGGTGGCATTATCGGACAATATGATAATGGGTGAAAAATACAGGATTACAGTTCTGACAGAAGCCCTTGTCCGTCTGGAATACAGTGAAGATGGCGTATTCGAGGATAGGGCAACACAGACAGTATTGTTCAGGGATTTTCCAAAGACCGGCTATCATGTGGTGCGTAACGCTGATGGAATTGAGGTTCATACATCAATGCTGCACCTGATATATAATGAGAAGGAGTTCTCATCACACGGACTGAGTATACAGATTAAGGGAAACCTGAGCGCATATCACAGCATCTGGCATTATGGCGAGAAGGTGCATGATTTGCAGGGTACAGCGCGTACACTTGATGACGTAAACGGAGAGGTTGAGCTTGGACACGGTGTCGTTTCACGCTTTGGATATTCAATTCTTGATGACAGTAAATCACAGATTTTACTTGACGATGGATGGATTGAGCCAAGAAAAAAAGGTGTGTCTGATTTGTATTTCTTTGGATATGGACATGATTATAAACAGGCGCTCAATGATTTTTACAGGCTTTGCGGCAAGACTCCGATGCTTCCGCGATATGCACTGGGAAACTGGTGGAGCAGATATTATAAATACTCAGAAGAAAGCTATATGGAGCTGATGGACAAATTCGATGAAAAGAATATCCCATTCACAGTAGCTGTAATAGATATGGACTGGCATCAGGTTGATGTGGACCCTAAATACGGAAGCGGATGGACAGGATATACCTGGAACAAAAAGCTTTTCCCGGATCCGAAGCGCTTTCTTGGAAAGCTCCATGACAGAGGAATGCATACTACCTTAAACGTACATCCTGCGGATGGTGTGCAGGGCTGTGAAGAAATGTATGTTGATATGGCAAAGGAAATGGGCGTGGACTATGAAAATGAGGACCCGGTTGTATGTGATCCGGCAAGCCCAAAGTTTATGGATGCATATTTTAAGTATCTTCATCATCCGAGAGAGGCTGAAGGTGTGGATTTCTGGTGGATTGACTGGCAGCAGGGCAGCAACTGCAAGGTTGAAGGATTGGATCCGCTATGGATTTTTAATCATTTTCATTATCTCGATAATAAAAGAGACGGCAAGCGTCCAATGACATTTTCGCGCTATGCAGGTCCGGGAAGCCATAGATATCCGATTGGATTTTCGGGAGATACACATATTACATGGGAGTCGCTTGATTTTCAACCGTATTTTACAACGACAGCGACAAACATCGGATATGGATGGTGGAGCCATGATATTGGCGGACATATGCTTGGCTACAAGGATGATGAGCTGACAGCCAGATGGACACAATATGGTATATTCTCTCCGATAATGCGTCTGCACAGCTCATGCAGCGAATTTAACGGCAAGGAGCCGTGGCGATTTAAAAAAGAGACTGAGGAAGCGATGGAGGCGGCGCTCAGACAGAGGCATTGTATGATTCCGTATCTGTATACCATGAACTATCGCAGCTATGCCGAGAATATGCCGCTGATTGAGCCTATGTATTATGAGTATCCTGAAAATGCAGAGGCTTATGAGGTAAAGAATCAGTATTTCTTTGGCAGCCAGCTTATGGTAGCACCTGTTACAACTCCACGTATTAAGGGACTTAATGTGGCAAAAACCAAAGTATGGTTCCCGGAGGGCATCTGGTATGATATCTATACAGGCATGCGCTATGATGGTGGAAGAATGCTGGAGGTTTACAGGGATTTGAGCAGCATACCTGTGTTTGCGAAGGCGGGAGGCATACTTGTGTGTGCAGATGCTGATGAGCTTGATGCAAGATCTGTTATCAAAAATCCTGATGTATTATGTGTCAGGGTATTCCCGGAGGCTGATGGTGAGTTTGAGCTATACGAGGATGACAATGAATCCTGCGGATATGTGGATGGCAGATGTGTGACCACAGCTATGAAATATTCTGCGGATAAAGATATGTTTGTCATTTCTCCGGCAGATGGAGATACATCATTAATACCTGACAACAGAACCTATAAGCTTGTCTTTGAAAGAAGAACCGAGGCAGCAGCCGATAAGGTAAAGGTATCTGTGGATGGTAAAGAGGTATTGGCAAAGAATAAATATGATAAAGAAAACAGAAAGCTCATCGTTACTGTAAATGCATCGACAGCGAGCAAAATAAGCGTTGCAATATCGAAAGACACAGTAGCGCTTGATAATCAAATCGAAAAAAGATGCTTTGATTTCTTGAATCAGGCAGAGATAGGCTTTGTGCTAAAGGATGAAATCTACGGTCTTATTACATCGGGAAAGAAAACAACAGTGATTTTATCAGAGCTCAAGGCAAAGGAGCTTGATACAGAGCTGTATGGTGTATTGACAGAGATACTTACAGCCTGAGGCAGTCACCGGTCATACTAGGTGTGACCGGTGACTTTCTTTGTTGTAAAAATTAAAAATGGATGATACTATTATAGTAAACGGAAGTATTTTTATAAGAAACATCAGGAGAAACTATATAATTCAAGGGAGGATTATGCAATGGGAAATTCATATAAGAACTGTAAAATACAGGACAACACAGCAGAGCTGATCTACGAGAACGGCAGTTTGTTTGTTACCATATTTGAAAACAACATGGTGCATGTTGCACAAAAACCCGGCATCGAAAGTGTTGCAATAGAGGAGGGCTTCATTCCGAAGGCTGCCACACCGGACGTGACCTGCAAGGATACGTCTGATGCCAAGGGGACCGCAGCAGAAGCCGGTGTAAGCGATGCAGCAGTTAAAGCAGTTATCAGCGCAAGGGATATTACTGTATATGTGAAGGATAACGAGAAGCTTGATATTTATTACAAAGGGAAGCTTGTGCTTTCAGATTATGAAACAGCACGCAAAAAGAGTGAGAAGAATCCGTACGAGGATCTTGCAATAGCAGAGCTTGAGGGACATACTGTCGGAAAAGATGAAGAAAAAACTGACGCTGTTACCATTATCAAAAAGCTTGGAAAGGATGATGCTATTTACGGTCTGGGAGATAAGCCGGGATGCCTCAACAAGCGTGGATATTCATATGTAAACTGGAACACGGATGATCCTGCGCCACATGTGGACAGCTTCAAATCGCTGTACAAATCCATACCATTTTTTATCGTGTTGGGCGATGAATATTGTTATGGAATTTTTGCGGATAATACCTACAAGACAACCTTTGATTTCGGTTATGAAAACACAGATTACTATTTCGTCGAGCATGAGAAGGGCGAGCTGGACTACTATTTTATGCCGGGAAAAGATATGGCAGAGGTGGTAGGACTTTATACATCACTGACAGGCACCACACCGCTTTATCAGAGATGGATATACGGCAGCCATCAGAGCCGCTGGGGCTATTACACACAGGATGAGGTACTTGATATAGCTGACAAATTCCGCGAGCTTGATATCCCATGCGATGTGATACATATGGATATCGATTACATGAACGGCTACAGGGTATTCACCTTTGATGACAAGAAATTCCCGGATGTAAAGGGCCTTTCAGAGAAGCTTGCTGACAGGGGTGTAAAGCTCATATCCATCATTGACCCGGGTGTGAAAAAGGATGAGGATTATTTCATGTACAAAGAGGGCATGGAGATGGATGCATTTGCACATGATACAGATGGCAGTGTATATGAAAATGCTGTCTGGCCGGGAACATCGGTATTTCCGGACTTCACAAAGCAAAGCGTCAGAAGCTGGTGGGGAGACAAAACAAAGATACTTCTCGAGCACGGTATCAGTGGCATATGGAATGATATGAATGAGCCTGCAAGCTTCAACGGACCACTGCCGGATGATGTGCAGTTTGAGTATGGAGCACATGAAAAGGTTCACAATATTTACGGACATTTTATGGCAAAAGCCACATATGAGGGACTTGCGAAAAATGATGGTGGAAAACGTCCGTTTGTACTTACCAGGGCTGCATATGCCGGAAGCCAGAAATACTGCGGTGGCTGGACCGGAGACAATCACAGCATCTGGGCGCATATAGCACTTTCACTCGAGCAGGTGTGCAATCTGTCAGTCAGCGGACTTGCCATGTGCGGCAGCGATATAGGCGGTTTCGGAAGTGATACTACACCGGAGCTTCTTGTCAGATTTTATGAGGCAGCAGTATTTGTGCCGTTTTTCAGAAATCATTCAGCGATGGGAACACGCAGACAGGAGCCTTGGCAGTTTGACGAGACTACGATAGATGCAGTCAGAAAGACAGTAAAGCTCAGATACAGATTTATCCCATATATATATGATCTGGCACATGAGTGTGAAAAGACAGGAGCACCTATCGTGCGCCCGCTCGTATACGAGTATCCTGCAGATAAGCATGTGAGAAATATTTCCGATGAATATATGCTCGGAAGCTTTGTACTGGTTGCACCTGTGATCGCACCGGGCAAGGAGGCAAGAGAGGTTTATCTGCCTGACGGCGACTGGTATGATTACTACACAGGCGAAAAATACAGTGGCGGCAGATATATTTTAGCAGATGCACCACTTGATAAAGTACCTGTCTTCATAAAAGCAGGAGCCATTATCCCTGTTGCAGACGGAGAAATTCGCTCTACAGAGGACATTACAGAGGATAAGATCAGCATACTGACATATCCGGGCAAGGGCAGCTTCGTGCATTATCAGGATGACAATGAGACATTTGCATACAGAGACGGTGCGTATAATGCTGTTGAGTATACACTGGATGGGGATAAGCTAGAGAAGAAGGTGTTACATAAGGGATTGTAAAAAGGAGTCCTATAAGGATAATAGAATAAAATTGTCTTTTATAAATCAATCCGCTATACTATATATTTAGTGTAGCGGATTTTTTATAGAAATATAGGTGATTTAATGTTAAAACTAATACCTGCGCCTAAACACGCAGTTGAAATGGGTGGATTTTATCGCCTGCCGGACGATGTCAAAATCAAAACCGATTTTGATTTGCCGCTTATCTCAGAAAAAGCGCAAATTGTTGAAAACGATGCCGATATTGTCATCATCAGCGATGCCGATATTGAAAAAGAGGGCTACACTCTTTCCGTTACGGAAAGTTCGGTCACTGTCAAAGCGTCAACAAAAACAGGTGCTTATTATGCGCTTGTTTCAATGTGGAAACTCGGCGAATTGCAACTCGGCAAGCGCGAGATTCCGTGTTGCGAGATTGAGGACGGACCTAAAGTTTCTTGGCGCGGTCTTGAAATTGACGAATCAAGACATTTTTTCGGTATGGACGAAATCAAGCGAATGCTTGACATGATGTTCCTTGAAAAGCTCAATGTTTTTCATTGGCATTTGACC
>ENA-ORNO01001312-ORNO01001312.1-human-gut-metagenome-genome-assembly--contig:-NODE-1312-length-11819-cov-3.025332_pt1 | contig 11819 bp, 10 predicted proteins | sample MGYA00242117_ERZ509026 | MGnify/ENA primary metagenome ERZ509026 (study PRJEB26280, sample SAMEA2338710) | human gut metagenome | biome: human gut; feature: human-associated habitat; material: faeces... | reverse complement strand
ATAGAATCTGTGTCAATCTGTGTAATCTGTGGTGAATTAATTCATAACCGAAAAGTAATGAACTAATTCTACCAATTATTTGTATATATAAAAAAGAAAGCTATGACGCAGATAAAAATCAAACGGGTCTATGAAGACCCCGAAGCAGAAGACGGTTACCGCGTATTGGTAGATCGTCTATGGCCTCGCGGCATGAAAAAAGAATATCTGAAATATGATGTCTGGGAAAAAGACATCACGCCTTCCCCTGAACTCAGGAAATGGTTTCATGAAGATACGGCAGGACATTGGGAGGCTTTCTCAGATATGTATCGGAAAGAACTGGAAACTTCTGAAGCCACACGGAACTTTCTGGTATCAATCAAACCCTATAAAACAGTTACTTTGCTATATGCCTCCAAAGAACCTGTCCGTAATCATGCCCGCATTCTGCAACAGTTTCTGGAAGCCAGCCTTGGGCAATCGTGAATATTCACTATCTTTGCAACAGTCATCCCCTCAAAAGAGCCGGACGGCCTAACTATTTTCTGAAAGGACAATCATGATAGAGTTGCGAACAGTCAATCTGACCCGTTACATCACTCCTTTACGCGAAGGCGGTTCACTGCCAGCACTGGCGGAAGCTGATGACGAATTCAAATACGTCGTAAAGTTTCGTGGTGCCGGCCATGGAACAAAGGCATTAATATCCGAATTAATTGGTGGAGAGGTTGCGCATATACTTGGATTCAGAGTGCCGGAGCTGGTGTTCCTGAACCTCGATGAAGCATTCGGACGGACCGAAGGAGACGAAGAGATACAAGACTTATTGCAAGGTAGCCGCGGACTGAACCTAGGGTTACACTTCCTTTCGGGTGCCCTGACATTCGATCCTGTAGCGACCAAGGTAGATCCGGAACTTGCCTCACGTATTGTCTGGCTGGATGCCTACCTGACCAATATAGACCGTACTTTTCGCAACACCAACATGTTGATGTGGCACAAGGAACTTTGGCTGATAGACCACGGTGCTTCTCTTTACTTTCACCATTCATGGGAAAACTGGGAGAAACATGCGGTAAGTCCGTTCACCTATATCAAAAATCACGTGCTGCTACCCGAAGCATCCCGACTTGAAGAAGCCGATACCCTCCTTCGTCCCATGCTGACCGATGAAAAGATACAGCAGATCGTCGCACTTATTCCTGACGACTGGCTGCACTGGGAAGATACCCATGAAACGCCCGAAGAAATCAGAGATATCTATACCCGCTTTCTGACCGAAAGACTGGCCCATTCCGAAATATTTATAAAAGAAGCACAGAATGCAAGGAAAGCACTTATATGAATACGCAGTTATTCGCCTGGTTCCCAAAGTAGAACGTGAGGAGTTCTTCAATGTGGGAGTAATCCTTTTCTCGAAAAGGGCAGGTTACATCAAGTCCGTTTGTCAGGTAAACGAGGACAAACTGAAGCTATATGTTTCCGAAGTAGACCGGGAATTGGTATTTGCCCATTTGGATGTATTTAATAAAATATGTTCGGGAGCCAAAGACGGCGGCCCCATCGCCCAACTTGATGTACCGGAACGTTTCCGCTGGCTGACTGCCGTGCGGAGTTCCTGTATTCAAACGTCCCGTCCGCATGCCGGTTTCTCCGACGATCTGGACAGGACGTTAGAAAGATTATTCAAAGAATTGGTTTTATAGTGGAGCAGCATACTTCGCCTTCAGTTCTTCTACTCCCATTCCGGTAAAATAGTCTTCAATAAAATCCCAGCGTTTCGTATCATCCATTCCATCCGTTCCGAAGAAGAAAGAGAACAGTTCGATCTGCTCCTGGAATATCTGCTCATTATTCTCAAGTATCAGATTGTGATATTCATCAGAGGACGCGATCTGCTGTAAACTCTCAGGGTCATCGAAAAACACCTGCACACAAGGCGTACCGCCACCTTCTACACTGAATGAAAGACAATCGAGCATGGAAAGGAGATTAAGCAGCATATTCAAATCAGAGAACGGAGTACTATAGAACAATAACCGGTCACCTTTTTTACCCACAATGCGCTGGCTAAAGAGTTTCTGATAGCGCGACAGCAACAAGTCAAATCCTTTCGTCACCGTGAAAGAAAGTTCATTGGAGTCTTTCTTCTTCACACTACTGATATAGCTCACACTACGCCCTTCTTCCGTACGTGACTCCAGTAGTGAACCTATGAAACGTTTCGCTGACGGCACATCCATACCATGCTCGGCAAATATCGCACGCAATTCTTCTTCATCAAAACGCCCTTTAGTCTTCCGCAACTTATCAACAAGCAAAGTCTTCAAACTATAGAATAGTCCATCCATTCGTTGGCGAATTACGGCTGCATCTTCTTTCAGCAATACTTCATGCTTACCCACAGACACTGCACGGGAACCTTCCCACAACGTACCACTATTTAATTTCTGTTTAAATTCTCTATATCCCAATTCTGCGAAACGTTCTTCCCACAGTTTCTCCAAACGTGCCGTGTATACATCTTCCGTACCCTTCACCTTCGTAAGATAATCCTTGAACTCATGAATAAAAACATCACCAGTCTTATCCTGAATATATCCTTCCGTCAGCAGGTTTTGCGGACTCACTTCCAACAATTTCTTTCCATAACGATGACTCAAATCATCTTCCAACCATAGCAGAGCAGTCTTAATCAATTGTCCAAGTTCCGCTTCATATTCCAGTTTATTCTTCATTCTTGGCAATTTCACCACAAACTCAAAGTCAGACAAAGACACCAGCATTTCCTGTTTTTCGCCTTTCATCCGGTATACTTCCACCAGTTTCTTCAAAATCAGCGACAACTGTTCCTGCGCTATATTACCCGCCATGTGCAGGCGCTTCATATAATAGAAATCCCTTTCATGATAATCCGTTGCCGAAATACCATGAATATCCGTATCACGGGCTGCACGTCCGATCTCTTGTATATAGTCCACAAATGTGCTGGAAGGCGCCACATGATACACCCGGTCGATATCACTGATATCCACACCCATGCCGAATGCCTTTGTAGCCACAATCATGCGCTTCCCGCCTTCTTTGAACTCCTGTACAATAGCAGCTTTTTGTTCTTTGTCCTTCTTACCATAGTAGGAGGCGACCAGATGCCAATCCGTCGATTTCACCCACGTTTTCAAACGCATGTCGATACCACCTGCAAAAGGATAATAAAGAATAGTCTTATGCCCGTCGAGGAAATCCTCCACACGGCCAGCCACAACACGCTGTTTGGCTTTATCATAGGTTTCTCCTTCCTCTATCTCCATCTGCCGGATATCAAAGCCGATGTTCCGGCGTTTCACTGTACCTGCATAAAGCACACATGGCTCCATTTGCAATGAACGGATGGTTTCGAACACCATGTCATTCCCTCCTTTCGGATTCCATACAGCCGTAGCCGTCAGTGCAAAAAGCGGGAATGCATATCCAAGGCTTTTCTTCAAGCCTTGCAGATAACGCCCCAGAAACCAATAATCCACACGAAATTCCTTGCCCCATGTAGTTACCGTATGGGCTTCGTCCACTACGACCAGACCGATACGCCGTTCACCTGCAAAGTGCTTGATGTCATACGAAAGCAACAACTCCGGTGAAAGATAGAATAGATCCACTTCACTTTCACGCACCTGCCTGTACACTTCGTTCTTCTGTTCGGGCGACAAATCAGAAGAGGCATACGCCACACGCATGTACCCCAATTCCTGCAAGCCTTCCACCTGGTCTACAATCAATGCTTTCAAGGGAGATACGACAATGGTAAGCATCCCGTATTCGTTACCCAGATAGATGGCAGGCAACTGAAACAACAGGGATTTTCCCGCACCGGTAGGTGCTGTAAGCAAGATGTTATCCACATCTTCTCCTCCATTCCGGGCTTTCTCCGCTTCGACAATAACACTTTCTATCAATTGCCCCTGTGAAATTTGAAGCGTGTCCTTCCCCTTGAACAAATCGTCGTACACTTCCAGATCACGAAATTGTTCGTAACCGTAAGTCGCTTTTAAAAGCGTGTATACCGCTTCCCGGCAATCTCCGGGTAAGTGCCGTTCTTTTAGTTCCGGCAGGCGGCATACCGTTCTTTCTCGTGTTTCAGTCATAAATGGAATAATATAAAAAAGAGGCAGTCCTCCTAACCTGTTATAAACAGATCTAACGGACTACCTCTTTCTATGTGTTAACTACCTTGTATTTCTCCAACCGGAACAAGGCTTAAAAAGCATGCTAATACTCCTCTTCGTTAAAGAAGAAATCCTCTTTGCTGGGGTAATCGGGCCATATGTCTTCAATACTTTCATAAATATCGCCTTCATCTTCCATTTCCTGCAAATTTTCAATCACTTCAAGCGGAGCGCCCGAACGAATGGCATAATCTATTAATTCGTCCTTGGTTGCCGGCCAGGGAGCATCTTCCAGTTTAGATGCTAATTCCAATGTCCAATACATAAGTCCTAAGTATTAAAATTGTGAATATTAAGTCCTACTTTCTATTTTTCGGCAAAAGTATAATAAAATCTATCATTTCCAACTATTATCCCAAAATATTTCATTATTTTGTTCATCAAAATTAATTTTTCGGGATAATACAAACAAATAATCTGATAATCTGTTGACAAAAGCTAATACTTCAGGAGAAATTGTACAAGTTTCGGACAAAGCCAGAATGCGTCTTTCAGCTCTCCGACAAATCGTACGGCAAACATGGCAAACGGCTGCTCCACGACTTCCGCCGGGAAGTACAAAAGAGGACAACGGAGGCAACATTCCATCCAAATGGTCTATTTCATGTTCCATGGTTTCCACCAGCTCGGGACTGATGATACTCACTTGATAGAGTTCGGTCTTTTCGCGGTCGGTGGCAAGATGTGAACCTACAGAAAACAGTTTATCCTGCACTTGCTGCACGAAATTCCTGTCCCGCTCATCAGACAAGTATGTGATGAGAAGCCCCAGGTTGGAATTCAATTCATCCACTGTGCCGTAGGCTTCCAGCCGGATATGGGTTTTGGCTACCCGCGTACCTCCCACCAGGGAAGTAGTACCTTTATCTCCGGTCTTTGTATATATAAGGCTTTTTTTCATAAAACTTTTGTTCACTATGACATTATCTACAAATGTAACTTATTCTTTCTAAATGAACAAAAAGAGGGGGAAAAAGTTGAGCAAGGAAGACTGCCTATACTAAAGAAAACATCTTTTCAATACATTATTGCATATTGCAGCCTAAAACAACGCAATGGACAGCCTTCCTAATGTTATATTATTTACTCAGCGACACAGATAGTTACGCGATTTTCTTCCACAACAGGGAAAGGTTGCTCTTTATCTCCTTTAAAGTCAACTTTTATCCTATCAGAAGCAATCCCTTTAGCTTTCAAAGTATCCGCTACAATTTGCGCACGTTTTCTGGAAAGTCTTTCATTGACAGCCGCCGTACCTGTTGCAGCATCTGCGTATCCACAAATAGTGACTGCCGCTTTATCATCCTTTTGCAAGAAAGACACTAATTCGTCAATCTTACTTTCTTCTGACGAACGGATAACGGCCGAATTGATGGCAAAGAAAATATTTTGTCTCATGGATTGTGCTTCCGCCTTTTTCTGCTCTACCTTGTTTTCCACCAATACTACAGGCTCTTCCACCTGTTTGGTTTCTACGAGAGGTTGAGGAGCAGGTTCTTCACGACGAACAGGAGCTATCTTTTTGTGAGTCTTTCCAAATTTAATGGTAAATCCTGCCAAAGCATTGAATTGCCAGTCGGAATTACCCGCTTTCTTTGAGTTGAACTTATCTGAAAGCAGATTGGCATTTACTTCCAGGTTGAAATATAACCGGTCTGCCAGACGCAAGTTTGCACCAAGACCTCCTCTGCCTGCCACGCAAACTTTACTGTCTCTCCACAAATATTCCATGTGATATCCCGCATCGTTCAAAGCTACGGCTTCATCATTGTTGAAGGCTCCATTGACACCCACACCCAAAAACAAATAAGCATTGAAGAAACGCTTGTAGTTATATCCGCAGAACAGATTACTCAAATCAAGCGTAGCATCTACATTGCCTTGCAGATAGTTGAATTTATACTTGTTGAAAGGCACTACCCAGGCGCCTCTACCCTGCCATCCGCTTACACCGGCACGCAGTCCCCACAAGGGAGTAAACTGATATCCGGCAGAGAGAGCGGCCGCAGGTGATATCAGGTCCGTAAAATCGGCCTCACCAACAGTATGCGCAGCCCCCATCTGTAGCTGCATCTGCCAATGTGGATTAAAAACAATCTTACCATCATCCTTTGTCTTATCCAAAGAATGAAGCCCGCTTTGTCCAAAAGCTGTCACTGCACTGAACCCGCAAGCTACGAGAAGCAAACTTTTTTTTATGTCCATAATCAATTGTTTTTATGATGTATAACTTTATAAATAAGAAGGAGAGCATGTACTAGTCACACTCTCCTTCGTCAACACTATTATTTCCACGGTTGTGAAAATGTACCTATCTTCACAGACAGATGCCTATAACTGGTTATCAAGGATTATGTCTCAACCAGTAAATATTCTATCTATAAATCAATTTTAAGATGAAGTAATTCCACTCAAAGGGATTTTGCTCCGGAATTCTCGCTTTCTGTTTGAAAAGGGAGAAAGAAGCACTTTTCACAAAGTGCTCTTTCTCAAAGCAAACAAACAAAAAGTTCTGAATTTCTAAAGCTCAATCTTATGCGCAGAAGGAACTCCATTCATAAAATCTATCAGAACTCAATTAGTAAATTCTCAATAACCGAACCGGGGAAATACCCGGAACGATTATTTTCTACTGATTTCCAGTTGTTATTGTTAGTTACCTTCAGTACCCTTAACAGTTACATCTACAGATGCCTTAACGGTACCCCACTTATAAGTTACCTTAACAGGTATTCTAACAGTGAATGACTTAACGTTGTTACCGATATTACTGTAAGTCAATACATTCGTATCGTCAGCCTTATCCTTGTTAGCCTGTACGATAGTAATCTTATCAGTTACAGTAGACAACAGTGTCTTTCCGAGTGTACCATTACCCATGTTAGTAGTGATACCAACTTCATTATCAATTTCGATAGCTGTAACACCATAGTAAGTATAATATCCGCTACCATCATAAGTTGCACCGCTCGGGCTGGTCTGGTTAGCCAGGAACTTATAATCTCTCCAGTCAGTCAGATAAACGAGGTCAAGCATCTTAATCTTAGAACCACCGTCAGTACCGTCGATGAAGCTATTACCATCTTTACCGAATACATTAATCGGACGCAGGAAGTCAGCGTTGAACTGACCATCAGTCATCGGTAATAACAAACCACATTCATTGGCAAGTTTCATATCAACGATTGCACTGAACGGAGTTTCATTGTGAGCATATGTATTCAAAATAGCTTTCGCAGCAGAAGTTTCTTGGTATTCAGCGTTAGTACCAACAATCTTAGCAACATCTTCGTTAGCCGCAGTACCCTTCACCTTAGCTTGCAACAGAGTTTCGCTTGCTACGTGCAGTACATAAGTCTTACCATCGTTACCCAGAACTTCAACGCCTTCATTCTTCGGAGAGAAGATATAAGCATATCCTACTTTATCCAAAGCGAAGTCTGCGCTTCCGTTATTCAGTTTAAATGAAGGTGCATTACCCTTGAATACATTGTCAATGTTTACAGAGAATGAGCAGTCACTCGGATCTACGCCAGGAACTACTGTATTCATTCTTACATTATTCAAGTTATTATACCAGTACTCAGGATTCTTACTATCAGCAGCGAAGCTTGCAGACGGCGCCTTAACAACAGCGCTAAACACGATAGTCACGTCACCGCGAGAATTATCATTCAGAGCCTTGTAAGTAGCAGTAGCAGTCAGCTTACCATCATTGTTATCGATAGCATTCTGTGCATCGGTAGCAGTAATTGTCCACTTCAGACAGTTAGTTTCTACATTCGGGTCATTATCGGCCAATTCTGAAACAACACCGTCGTCACCAGTCTTCAGAACAGCATTGCCGGTAGCGTCTTTATCCAATGTATAGATAGTGTGGAAGTCGTTCTTAGTCAAACCAAGTTTCTGATATACATTGACGTTCATTTGCATATAAGTCAAAACGAATTCCTTATCGTCACATTGCAAATCAAATGTTTCAGTCGGCAGAACATAAGATTCGGCACCAACTTCACCTCTTGTGATTTTCACTTTAATCCAACCAGCGTTAACAACCTTACCCGTAGCGGCATCCTGCAATTCTACGCGAACCAAAGGCATACGACCTACGGCGGCAATAGGATCTTCCGTTACGCCTTCAATGTGAGCATACAGCTTGCTACCTTCCAGTTTAGCAAATGAACTTTGGTTAGTCTTGTTATTTTCACCTTGATAATAATCAGACAAAGAGAACTTCAGTTTCAAGCCATAATCAGCCAGCTTGTTGTTTGCGATAGACTTTTCTGCACTGGCAGTTGCATCTTCCTTGTCAACATATTCTTTATAATGAGTTTCAACAACTTTTTCCAAGTCGATAGCTTCTTCCGGTGTATTTTGCGTATAAGCAAGTTCCAGCATCGGGTCTGCATCGATTGCAACCTTAGCCTTACCTGCATCGTTACCGTCAGCACCATACAAATGAGTATCTACTTCGCCAATCTTAGCAAGAACAAAGTCTTTCATTACCGATTTATAAATTGCTGCATAATCAGAAGCAACCACCTTAGAAGTACCGTTGGCATCAACAGTTGCTTTCAAATTGAATACAGTAATCTGAGAAGCATCAATCTTCTGAATTTCTTCGCTGTTACCATTAAATACTACTCTCAAAATACCATTTTCGTCAATGGAACATTTCTCCAAATCAACGTTATTGGCGGCAAAAGCACGAGTATTGGCATCAACATAATCTTTATCGGAAGCAGTCAATACCAAGCTTGTAATTTGCTTCATTGTAACGCCTACCGGATTTACATGATAATAAGCTACCATATCCGGGTTGATGTAGCTGGCATCAGCAGAAGAAGGAGCCTTCCAGGTTTCACCGTCAGCGCTGAGTGTATAAGCGTTCTTAGTCCACTCTGTGTAAGTCAAAGTAGTGGCTTTCATTGCTTCAACACCTTTCAGATAAGCTTCGGGTATAAATACCAAACTGCTTAAAGGCAGTGCATCACCAATGTAGAAAGTAGATTCTTTACCGTTATCCACCACTTTGTAACCTACAACAACGCCGTCTTTTTCAATAATAGAAATGCTGCTTTGAGGAACTGTTACACCTGTTTTTGCTCCATCATACAGAACTTCACCTTTAGCATTTACAGTCAATTTTGCAGGATCAAATTCTTCATAAGTAGCTCCTGCAGGAAGTTCTGCTGAAGAAACAATTGTACCGTCTTTCTTCAGAACAACCTTACCGTTTTCTACTGCAACAGTATATTCCGGCATATTCTGTGAAATGACGCATTCGTGGGTTTGATCGTTACCGTCAACGATAGTCAATTTTCCGGTAGTTTTGTCATAAGACACGCTCTTCACCCCACTCTTACCAATAGTGGAAGTCAGCTCATCAATACTCTTGTTGATATTGCCGATTTCGCTATCTATACGATTGATATCATCATCATAGTCTTTACAACCAATGAAGGATGTCGTAGTAGCGAATGCCAATGTTCCCAAGAGCATCACATTTACAATTTTCTTTCTCATAATTGCTTTTAAATTTACGTTAATAATATATTATTAAAACTCAGTTCAAGAGGTTTATAATCAACTTTTTATCCTTGAAGAACGTTATTCTTTCCAACGCATATTCATTCACATCTTTTCTGTTACTTTGCAGGTAACGGATAATAGTATATCCAAATGATGAGCAGGACGTTTATTTCCCAAAAGCGGAAAATGAGAAATTAGCAGAAAAATAGTAAGAAAGTGACAGTATAAAGAGAGTAAAAAGCCCGAAAGCAGCATTAGAAAGGGATGAAAGAGTAAAAGATTAGCGAAAAGACAAAAGGAGTTCTGCCCCAAAGAATAGTTCTTTGGAGAACATTCGTAAAGCAAAGGAATGAACCAAGTAAAGTCTTATTTTATTAAAGCTAAAGAGATTACCTTGATACTATTCTTCTAAAATTCCATTGTTTTTTGCAAAAGAGATAACTAACTGGTTTGCCTCGTCTATCTTTTTGTCGTGAAACGGTTTTAAATAAGTCTCGGTAACAGTGATGGACGAATGCCCCATCGCTTCTGAAATAATGCCGGGATGTATCTCACAGTAATAAGCCATTGTAGCCCATGTATGGCGAGCAGAATAACTGCTAATAGACTTTATACCCCATTTCTTCCCTAATATCGCCAATTGATGATTGAAACTTCTCAGTGCAGTCTGATATTCACGATAAGCGGCTTCTGTTCCTTCCTCACTATGCAATATGGGGAATAGATAAGGAGACTTTTCATCCTTATTTGCCATCAAACGAACCAGTTGCATGGCTTCATCGGAAAGTGTTACCCTCAAATATCGCCCCGTTTTCTGCCGCCGATAAGATAAGACGTTACCTTGCAAATCTTGCTTATGCATAAAAGCCAGGTCAACAAATGGTAAACCTCGCATCATAAACATAAGAACAAAAAGAGCTTCGGTTTTTTGCATGCCCGAATCTAATACAGACTTCAACAATTTATTCTCCGTATCACGTACCAACCCACCGATATCTGAAACATCCAATGCCTTTTTCCTGTCTGTACGTGTACCTGTATACACATGTTCAAACAATCTAGGAGAATATTTTGCCCATCCCCTATCCACGGCACGATTGTAGACCGCACGAATTGTCTTCATATAGGTAGAAACCGTATTCCAGCTACACCCACGACCACGAAGATAGACTTCGAACCCTTTTAACCACTCTGAAGTTACCTCATTGAAGGCAAAATCATCTTTCCCACGATAAGCAATAATGGCATTGAGACTGCTACGATAGACATGAGCAGTTCCAAAGTTTCCCTCCACTTGCAGCCCACGGGCCACTTGCTTCATAAATCCTAATACTTTTGACATCTCACGATTGTTTTTAATTAATTCGACAATAAAGATACGAGTATTCCCTGAAAAAGAATACCTCATACGAACAAAACGGAATGCAAAGATGTTTTAGAAACAGCTATTACGACGAAAAGCCCGGACTTTCGCAAGCCCGGGCTTTTGATATCCTTAAAAACATCCACTCTGTTTATAGGGGAAATCATGACCGGCAAATAATACCGATGCAATGAGAGAGATGCATTAAGAACCATAATAGAGGATGCCTGTGGGAAATTAGGGAAGGCATCCTCTGTGGGAAACAGCAAAGACATACTTTCACAAGCACCTCATTTGCTGTAAAATCTTCACTCTCAGGTGAAGAAAGGGTCTATTGCAAAAGTTCGGACTTTCACAAGTTCGGACTTCTTAACGTTCTTCAGCCACGCAAATACTTACCCGGTTTTCCTCCGGAGTAGTATAAGGTTGAACGGTATCACCTTTATAATCAACTGTTATCCTATCAGCAGCAACACCTTTCGCTTTCAAGATTTCAGCAACATTATTTGCACGTTTCTTTGACAATTCACCGTTAATCCGAGAATTACCGGTATCAGCATCTGCATAACCTGTCACAGTAACCTTAGCAGCAGGATGTTTCTCAAGATATTCTATCAAAGAAGATATTTTAATCATCTGATCATCTTGTATCTTTGCAGAATTCAGAGCAAAGAAAATACTCTTCTTCATCGGTTCAATTACCGCTTCCTTTTCAGGTT
>ENA-ORNO01001303-ORNO01001303.1-human-gut-metagenome-genome-assembly--contig:-NODE-1303-length-11884-cov-2.321667_pt1 | contig 11884 bp, 8 predicted proteins | sample MGYA00242117_ERZ509026 | MGnify/ENA primary metagenome ERZ509026 (study PRJEB26280, sample SAMEA2338710) | human gut metagenome | biome: human gut; feature: human-associated habitat; material: faeces... | reverse complement strand
AAAAGCCGCCTGAACCTTGTTGCGGTAGTGGTAGGGAGTTTTCATTCCGATAATTTTTTCAACGGTGCAAAAGCGTTTGAGAAGTTTTTCGACTTTCCTCTGCTTGAATTCAAGCTGTTCGGGATATGACAGATTTTGCAGTTGACAACCGCCGCATTTTTTGTAAACGGGACAGCTTCGTTTATTGGTTTCAGGTCTGTTACTCATAATATTTCCTCACATTTTATTGCATTGTATACATCCTTTATTTTATCATCAATCATATTGATATGCAACAGAAACAAACCCTAAATGACAAAGAAAAACGCAGGAGGGAAATCCGCTCCTGCGCTTTCTGATTATTAACCGGTATATCGAAAAAATTGAGGATTATCAGGTTATTTGTAAGCAATTAAAGATTTGTGTATCCCATAAGGCTTTCGTCAACCTCTTTGGCAACATCTCTGCCCTCACGAATCGCCCAGACAACAAGTGACTGTCCTCTGTGCATATCGCCTGTAACAAATACATTTTCAACATTTGTCTTGTGTGAACCTTCTGCCGTTGCAACATTGGTTCTTGCGTTTGTTTCAACACCGAATGCCTTGGTTACATAGTTTTCACTGCCGAGGAATCCTGCCGCAATGAGTACAAGTTCAACATCAACCTTGTATTCTGAGCCTTCAACCTCTTTCATCATAAGTCTGCCTGTTTTAGCATCCTTTTCGGGTTTGAGCTTAACAAGCTCCGCACCTACAAGATTACCGTTTTTGTCAGCAATGAACTGCTTAACGGTTGTCTGATAAACTCGTGGATCGTGACCGTAAACTTCAATAGCCTCTTCCTGACCGTAGTCTGTTTTGCAGACTCTCGGCCATTGCGGCCATGGGTTATCGGCACTTCTTGTGTCGGGAAGTTTAGGCATCATTTCAAGCTGGAGAACGGATTTTGCACCGTGTCTGATGCTTGTGCCGACGCAGTCGTTACCTGTGTCGCCGCCGCCGATTACCATTACATTCTTGCCTTTTGCGCTGATGAATGTACCCTCTCTGAGGTTGCAGTCGAGAAGTGATTTTGTTGTTGATTTGAGGAAGTCAACGGCAAAGTGAATGCCGTTAGCCTCTCTGCCGGGAACTTTGATATCTCTCGGATTTGATGCACCGCAAGCAAGGATTACACGGTCAAAGTCCTTGAGAATTTCGCTTGCCTTGATGTCTTTGCCGACATTTGAGCAGGTTTCAAAGGTTACGCCTTCTTCTTCCATAATGTTAATCTTGCGTTCGATAACATCTTTTTCAAGCTTCATATTCGGAATGCCGTACATAAGCAGACCGCCTACTCTGTCATTGCGTTCAAATACCGTTACAGAATGACCGCGCTGATTGAGCTGGTCGGCAGCGGCAAGTCCCGATGGACCCGAACCGATGATTGCAATTTTCTTGCCTGTTCTTACCTTTGGAATTTTTGCGTCTGCAAGACCTTCTTCATAGGCATTTTCAATGATTCCGTATTCGTTGGCTCTTACGCTGACAGCGTCACCGTTTGCACCGCAGGTGCATGCCTTTTCACAGAGAGCGGGACATACACGGGATGTGAATTCGGGGAAGTTGTTTGTAACTTTAAGACGGTTGTAAGCCTGTTCCCAGTTGCCCTTGTAGATGAGGTCATTCCATTCGGGAATGAGGTTGTTAAGCGGACAGCCTGAGAATGCAGAACCAATCTGCATTCCTGCCTGACAGAAAGGCACGCCGCAGTCCATGCATCTTGCACCCTGTTTTTGCTGATCCTCTTTGCTGAGGGGATCGTGAAATTCGTCAAAATTTTTGATTCTTTCTTTTACGGAGTATGCCGGGGCATCCTCACGCTTATATTCCATAAATCCTGTTGGCTTTCCCATAAATATCCCCTCCTTATTTATTATTCACAATTTCGTAGAAAGCTTCAATCTGTGCCTGCTCGTTTGTAAGACCTTTTTCTTCATAAGCGGCAATTGCAGCCATCATTCTCTTGTAGTCGTGCGGAATAATCTTCTTGAATTTTGGAAGATACTCGTCAAAGTTATCAAGGATTTTCTTGCCTCTCTGTGAACCTGTTGCTGCAACATGTTCTTCAATAAGCGTTTTGAGTTCGATTATATCGTACTTTTCTGTTACCTCAGAGAAGAGAACCATTTCTTTGTTGAGCTTTGTGTAAAGATCTCTTTCTTCATCAAGAACATAGGCAACACCGCCTGACATACCTGCTGCAAAGTTTTTGCCTGTTTTGCCTATAACAACAACTCTGCCGCCTGTCATATATTCACAACCGTGGTCGCCGACACCCTCAACAACTGCTGTTGCGCCTGAGTTTCTTACGCAGAAACGCTCGCCTGCAACACCGTTGATAAATGCCTTGCCGCTTGTTGCACCGTAAAGTGCAACATTACCGATGATGATGTTGTTACCTGCGTCAAATGTTGAGTTCTTCGGAGGATAAACTACCAGCTTACCGCCTGAAAGTCCCTTGCCGAAGTAGTCGTTTGAGTCGCCCACAAGTTCAAGTGTGAGTCCCTTTGGAATGAATGCGCCAAAGCTCTGACCGCCCGAACCGTTGCAGACTACTGTAAATGTATCGTCATCAAGGTTGTTGTAATGCTTTCTTGTAACCTCAGAACCGAAGATTGTACCGAATGAACGGTCAGTGTTCTTAACATTGACTTCAACCTTTTTCTTTGTGCCTTTTGCAAGAACCTTTGCAAATTCTTTGCAGAGGATTCTCTCGTCAAGTGTTGATTCAAGTTTGAAATCATAAAGGCTCTTTTTGTTGTATTCAACCTTTTCCGAAACAAAGTTTGTATCAAGAATGTTAGAAAGGTCAACCTCGGCAGCCTGTCCTGTGATGCCTTCTTTTCTCTTGATGAGGTCAATTCTTCCGACAAGCTCATCAACGGTTTTTACACCGAGCTTTGACATATATTCACGAAGTTCGCTTGCTACAAACTTCATAAAGTTTATTACATATTCGGGCTTGCCGCAGAATCTTTTTCTGAGCTCGGGGTTCTGTGTGGCAACACCGAACGGGCAAGTATCAAGGTTACATACTCTCATCATTGCACAACCGAGAGTTACAAGCGGAGCAGTCGCAAAACCAAATTCCTCTGCACCGAGCATTGCTGCAATTGCAACATCACGGCCGTTCATAAGCTTACCGTCGGTTTCAATAACAACCTTGTTACGAAGGTCGTTCATAATGAGCGTCTGATGAGCCTCGGCAAGACCGAGTTCCCACGGCAGACCTGCGTTGTAGATTGAGTTTCTCGGAGCAGCGCCTGTACCGCCGTCATAACCTGAAATAAGGATTACGCCTGCACCTGCTTTTGCAACGCCTGCGGCAACCGTACCTACACCGCATTCCGAAACGAGCTTAACAGAGATTCTTGCGTCTTTGTTAGAATTTTTGAGGTCGTAGATAAGCTGTGCAAGGTCCTCAATTGAGTAAATGTCGTGGTGTGGTGGGGGAGATATGAGCGATACACCCGGTGTTGAATGACGGGTTTTTGCAATCCACGGATAAACCTTCTTTGCTGGAAGATGTCCGCCTTCACCAGGCTTTGCACCCTGTGCCATCTTAATCTGTATTTCCTGTGCACTTACAAGATACTTAGATGTTACACCGAAACGTCCTGAGGCAACTTGTTTAATAGCTGAACATTTACTATCACCATTAGGAAGTGTTTCAAATCTTTCTGGATCTTCTCCACCTTCACCACTGTTAGACTTACCATGTAATCTATTCATTGCAATCGCCATTGTCTCATGTGCTTCTTTTGAAATAGAACCGTAAGACATAGCACCTGTCTTAAATCTTCTTACAATCGAATCAACACTTTCAACTTCATCAATATTAATTCCTTTCTTAGGAAATCTGATGTCCATAAGTCCACGAAGATTCATGGCACCTGTATCTTTATTTACAAGCTTTGTATATTCCTTGAAAATCTTATAATCGCCTGTTCTTGTTGCAAGCTGTAAAAGGTGAATTGTCTGCGGATTGTAAAGATGCTCTTCTTTTCCGCTTCTTAACTTATGTGCACCATTGCTGTCAAGTGTTGTATCAGTAGGAAGTCCCAATGGGTCAAATGCCTTAGAATGAAGTGTTTCAACATCCTCCTGGATATCTTTAAGGCTTATACCTTCAATTCTGCTCACTGTACCCTTGAAATATTTATTAATAACATCTGAATCAATACCTATTGCCTCAAAAATCTTAGCACCCTGATATGACTGTATTGTTGAAATACCCATCTTTGCAGCAATTTTAACAATTCCGCCAAGTATCGCATTGTTATAATCATCTACAGCAGCATAATAATCTTTATCAAGCATATTAAGGTCTATTAATTCCTGAATGCTCTCCTGTGCAAGATATGGATTAATTGCTGATGCACCATATCCTAACAGTGTTGCAAAATGATGGACATCTCTTGGCTCACCGCTCTCAAGAATGACAGCCATTGCAGTTCTTTTCTTTGTCTGTACAAGGTACTGCTGAAGTGCAGATACAGCAAGAAGCGAAGGAATTGCAACATGATTTTCGTCAACACCGCGGTCAGAAAGAATTATAATATTTGCACCCTCTCTGTGTGCTCTGTCAACCTCTACAAAGAGATGGTCAATTGCTTTTTCAAGAGATGTATTCTTATAATAAATAATAGGAATTGTCTCTACCTTAAATCCGTCAACCTTCATATTTTTAATCTTCAAAAGGTCTGTATTTGTAAGGATTGGGTCATTAATCTTTAACTGTTTACAGTTTTCTGCTTTTTCTTCAAGGACATTTCCATCTGTTCCGAGATAAACAGTTGTTGATGTTACGACTTTTTCACGGATTGAATCTATAGGTGGATTTGTTACCTGTGCAAAAAGCTGTTTAAAATAATTAAATAATGGCTGATGTTTATTTGAAAGCACTGCAAGCGGTGTATCAATACCCATCGCACCAATTGACTCTGAACCGTTAAGTGCCATAGGAAGAATAGATGTCTTCAAATCTTCATATGTATATCCGAATGCTTTCTGGAGTCTTGCTCTCTCTTCCTTTGTATGCATTGGCACTTTCTGATTTGGAATCTTTAAATCATGAAGCTGTACAAGGTTGTTATCAAGCCATTCGCCATAAGGCTGCTTTGTTGCATATTTTTCTTTTAACTCATCATCATCTATAAGTTCGCCCTTTACTGTATCAACAAGAAGCATTTTACCAGGTCTTAATCTGTCCTTTACCTTGATTCTGCTCTCAGCAATCGGAAGGACTCCGACTTCTGAAGAAAGAATAAGATAACCGTCATTAGTTACATAATAGCGGGAAGGACGAAGGCCATTACGGTCAAGAACCGCACCCATTATATCACCATCAGAGAAAAGAATTGATGCAGGTCCATCCCATGGTTCCATCATAGTTGCATAATACTGATAAAAATCTTTCTTTTCCTGTGCCATTGCTTTGTTATTGCTCCATGGTTCAGGAATTGTAATCATTACAGCAAGAGGAAGCGGCATGCCATTCATAACAAGGAATTCCAGTGTGTTATCAAGCATAGCTGAATCCGAACCATTGGTATTTACAACAGGTGTAATCTTTGCCATCTCTGATTCAAGATATTCCGAATACATTGTCTCTTCTCTTGAAAGCATTCTGTCGGCATTACCCTTAATTGTATTAATTTCACCATTATGAACAATAAATCTGTTAGGATGAGCACGTTCCCAGCTAGGATTTGTATTAGTAGAGAATCTTGAATGGACAATTGCGATTGCTGATTCATAATCTGCATCCTCCAAATCACCAAAGAACTGACGGAGCTGTCCTACAAGGAACATACCCTTGTATACAATAGTTCTGCTTGAAAGTGAAACTACATATGTATCTTCATTAGTCTGTTCAAAAACACGTCTTGCGACATACAGTTTTCTGTCAAAATCTATTCCCTTAGCCACATCTGCCGGTTTCTTCACAAAAGCCTGCATAATGTAAGGCATACAATCCACTGCTTTCTTACCAAGTATCTGAGGATAAGTAGGCACTTCTCTCCAACCTAAGAATTCAAGACCTTCTTTCTCAACAATGATTTCAAACATTTTTTTAGCCTGATTTCTCTTCAGTTCATCCTGTGGAAAGAAAAACATACCAACGCCGTATTCTCTCTCATCACCAATCTGGATTCCAAGTGGTTTTACCGCCTTCTTGAAAAACTTGTGTGAAATCTGAAGAAGAATACCAACACCATCACCTGTTTTTCCTTCTGCATCTTTTCCGGCTCTGTGTTCCAGATTCTCAACAATACTTAATGCATCTGAAACCGTCTGGTGTGTCTTAATTCCCTTGATGCTTACAACGGCACCGATACCGCAGTTATCATGTTCAAAGCTCGGACTGTACAGTCCCGGCTGTCTGCTCTGTTTTTCCATAAGTCGTTATCATCCTTTCGCAATGGTTTTTTCTTGTCCTATAATATACGCCATTTTTATATGCGTGTAAATATCTTTTTTTATACATTTGTCTGATTATTTATCATTTCGCTTAATTTTATTGTATTATCTGTAATTTTACTTATTTTTCTTAGTATTTATTACAGTTTAGATGTAATTTTATTAGTTTTTCACGAAATCAATCTAAATTTTATTTTTCATAATTTATATTATACATGTATCAATCATTAAATTGTGTCAGAATTGTTCATATCTTTTTTACTGTTTGTTTTGCAAATCGCTTGTTTTTTGTCCGATATTATGTTTGAATCTAAAAAATAAAGGCTGATTCGCAAAATTTTATTTTAAAATTCAGCGAACCAGCCTAAAATTATAAACTAATTTCTATTTTTTCTTAAATTTATAAAGTTATACATATCTAACTTTTCTTCTTTTTTCCTCTGACAATGAAATCCACCGCTTTGGGCATTACATCAAATACTGTCTTTTTAAGCGAACCCCCAAACTCTCCATCAAGAGTCCATGCTATTTCATTTGGAGATTCAAATTCAACATGATTGGTCTTAAATGAACATACCATATCCGACTCATCAAACTTCTGTGTCATAAAAGCATTGACAAGCTGCTGCAGGTCCATAGGATTCTTTATTTCACGTATGAGTGTCACTTCAAACAGCCCATCCTGCAAATCAGTAGAACCACCTACAAGAAACTTCATGCCGCCAACTGATTTTGTATTACTTACCATTCCATATACAAAGTTTCCTTCAACATTCTTTATATCGCTTTTTACTCTTACATAGCATGGCTTTAATGTCATAAACTGCTTAGCAGCTTCAATTATATATGCCTGATGTCCAAGTACATTTTTCAGTTGCTGCGGAGTATTATATGAAACCTCTGTAAAAGCCCCGAATGCAGCAACATAATTAAAACTTCTCTGTCCGTCAACCATTCCTATATCACAGTTGAATGTTCTTCCTTTTACAATAACCTTAGCTGCTTCAATCATATCTTTGGGAATTCCGAGACTCCTAGCAAAATCGTTAGTTGTACCGCTTGGAATATATCCTATAGGAATTCTTTCATCAAGATGCAATACCGCACCAACAGTCTCATTAAGCGTTCCATCGCCACCGCTGCACACTATGACATCATGTGACAAGCCATTTTCTATAATATAATTATATCCATCCATGGCAGCTTTTGTAGGATATACCGTAACATCATATCCGCCTTCTGAAAATATCTGTACTATCTGCATAAGTTTATTCTTTAATTGTGCCTTACCCGAATTGGGATTAAATACAAATAATAACTTCTTCATAAACTCTCCTGTGCTTATTATCATCTATCCCACTTATCACACAAAGCATTTATCTGGTCAGCAAATTTTGCAAGATCTTTATTTGCCCCTCCTTCATTGTGGGTTATAACAGTCATAAGTCTCTGTCCGGCTGCAACAAGTCTTGCAAATACGCCCTGATTACGCTTAACAACTGTCCTTCTTGACTTCTTCTGTTCATTACCATGTGAAATCTCAACATTACCGGCAAGATCATAAACAGCTCCGGTGTAAGGTGCAAGTGTATCATATCCGTACGCATCGTGAAGTAATGCCGCAAAACTATCACATACTGAATCTTCACCATGAACTATAAATACCTTCTGTGGCTTCTTTTCAAATGAATTAATCCACTTTACCAGACCTTCCCTGTCTGCGTGTCCGCTTGTTCCAGGAAGCTGTGCAATCTCAGCACTTACCTGTATCGGTTCACCAAAAAGCTTAATTTCTTTGGCTCCCTCAACAATAGCACGGCCTGTTGTTCCGACTGCCTGATATCCCACAAAAAGTATCGTACACTCCGGTCTCCAAAGGTTATGTTTCAGATGATGCCTTACACGTCCGGCCTCGCACATACCTGATGCAGATATAATTACTTTTGGCTTATTATCAAAATTAATCATCTTTGAGGCTTCACTTGTTGTGGCAAACTTCAACCCTTCAAATACAAGCGGGTTGATTCCTGCATCTATAAATTTCATTGCTTCTTCATCAAAACATTCATGTGTATTTTTACCAAATATGTTAGTAGATTCAATTGCCAGCGGACTGTCAAGATATACATCAAATGGTCTGTCAATAAGCTTCTTTTCTTTAATTTCGCGTATAAAATATAAAAGTTCCTGTGTTCTTCCGACTGCAAATGAAGGAATTACAACATTACCTCCACGTTCAAATGTTCTTGTAAACACCTTTACAAGTTCTGCCGCATAATCAGGCGTTCCACCATGGCTTCTGTCGCCATATGTAGATTCCATAACAACGTAATCTGCATCTTTTATATATTCCGGGTCTTTTATAATAGGCTTATTAACATTACCTATATCTCCCGAAAATACAATTTTCTTTGAAATGCCATCTTCATCAATCCAGACTTCAATACTTGCTGAACCAAGAAGATGTCCGGCATCTATAAATCTTATTGTAATTCCGTCGCATAAATCAATCTTTTCTGAATATGGACAGCCAACAAACTGTTTCATAACATTAACAGCCGCATCCATATCATACAGCGGCACGAATTCTTTCAACGTACCGTTGGAACGTTTTGCTTTACGGTTACGCCATTCAGCCTCAAATTCCTGAATATGAGCACTGTCTTTAAGCATTATCTCACACAAATCCACAGTTGGTCTTGTTGTGTAAACTTTGCCTCTGAATCCATTTGTATACAAAAGCGGAATCAATCCTGAATGGTCAATATGTGCATGTGTAAGTAATACATAATCAACTTCCGATGCCGGGATTGGCAGTTCCTGATTCTCATAAACATCATTCCCCTGCTCCATACCGCAGTCAACAAGTATATTCACACCACACGCCTGAAGAAAATGACAGCTTCCTGTTACTTCATGGTCAGCACCTAAAAAATTAAGTCTCATAACTATCCCTCTTTTCAGTTTATATTTTTAACGTATATTTATAATACAATTTTATGATAAACAAGGCTAATTTTCAACTAAAATTCCTATAAAATTCCTAATCCGTCGAAAAGAATTTTAATGCCTATGAGAATAAGTATAATCCCACCGCATATCTCTGCTTTGGACTTATATTTTTCACCGAAAACACTTCCAATTTTTACACCTGCTGCCGAACAGACAAATGTGACACATCCGATAAATATTACAGCATATATTATATTAACCTGAAGAAATGCAAACGTAACACCTACCGCAAGTGCATCTATACTTGTTGCTATTGCAAGCAGAAACATTGATGCCGGATTCATATTGGCATCTAATCTTTCTTCTTCGCCAAATGCTTCTCTCACCATATTAGCACCGATAATCACAAGAAGAATAAATGCTATCCAATGCGAATATTTAGTTATTTTATCAGCAAAAAAGCTGCCAAGAAAATAACCAATAAGAGGCATAAGTGCCTGAAAACCACCAAACCATGCACCCGCAATGCACATATGCTTAGGCTTTATCTTTCCAAGTGACAACCCCTTACAGACTGAAACAGCAAATGCATCCATTGACAAACCAACTGCCAGAATAAACAATTCAATTAAACTCATATTAATCTCCATTTCTTTTGTAATTTTTATATATTTTCCCCGCCGGCATAACAAAAAAGAGACTCCGGACAGCTTTGTATTAAAAGCTATCCACGAGTCTCATCATTTACAGTAATACCGGGTATTAAACCATTATGTCGATATAACTACACAACTTATGTTATGCCGATTACTCCCTCAGGGAATTAATTACGTTTCTAAATAATATCATTAATGATAAAATATATCAAGTAGATTTTCAGATATTTTTATAATATCAAATCATCAAGTTTAATCTTAGGAACATGGTGTACCTGATTCGCATCCCTGTAATATTTTATATCTCCTCCATCCGGAATATCCTCAAGCACAACTTCTTCTTTCGGATATCCAAGTGCGATGCAGTAATCAATCTTCATATCATCCGAAAGGCCAATAACACCAGCCAGCTTTGCCCTGTTGACATTGCCAAGAAAACATCCGCCCATTCCTTTTTCAACTGCTGCCAGAAGAATTGTCTGTCCGATAATTCCCTCATCACATTCCGCTTTTGCATTTTTATCTGTAGCCATAATTATGTATGCCGATGGTCTTTCCCCTTTAACAGGTCCTGCCCAATCCTTTAAATATCCTGCCCAGCCAAGACATTCAAATACTTTTTCATTCATTACCTCATCACATACAAGTTTATATCTTACCGGCTGTCTGTTAGCTGCTGACGGCGTATTTCTTCCTGTATCGACAAGTTCTTTAAGTTCATCTTCTGTTATCTTTTTATTTTCATAAAATCTTCTATATGAACGGTTTTTCTTTGCAAGTTCCTTTATCATATCTGTGTTTCCTTTCCATAAAATTCTTTTACAAACTCACTCATATAAATTGTATCGTATGCTCCTGATGTCTCATATGAAGAATGCATTGCAAGCTGTGCAATACCTATATCTGCCGCCTTTACTGACAAATTAGACATTACAAGATTTCCAAGTGTGGAACCTCCGGCAACATCTGAAAAGAAAATGCAATGGCAACTCTTTCAAGCTGCGGATGTTTCTCAAGATAACGGTCATAATACCCCCCGCCATGTCCGAGCCGTTCACCCTTCCGGTTACAGGAAATACATGGGATGATCGCAAACTGGATTTCTGTCGGATCAAGGATGATATCACATTCTTCTCCCGGCTCCAGGATTCCGTAGGATCCAATTTTTAACTGTTCTAAATTCTGAATTTCATAGGCATCCATTATTCCTTTTCCGGTACATTTAGGAACACCCAGTCTTTTTCCACTGTCCAGTATTTCCTGCAAAAGCGGAATGGTATTAATTTCTTTTTCTGTACTGACATAACAGAAAATTGTGTCGGCATTTTTATATTCTGCAAGAGATTTTATCTGATGCAGGATTTTTTTATCCGACTCTTCAGTTTCTCGTCTGGATAGTTTAGATATTTTTTCCTTTACTTTAGTTCTTAATTCTTTCTTTTGTTCTTTTATTATTTCATTTTTTGTATCCATTTTGCACATTTCCTTTTTAAGCTGAATTTTTTCCTGCATTTTCTACCAGAAGTTGATCCAGCTTCCTGCGGTCTTTTTCCCGGATCTCATATGCTCCGTCCTCTCCCTTTTCGACATGGAGCTTCAGTTTCTTCTTATCCCCATACCGAATCCCTTCCTGCAAAGCTTCGTTCAATACATCATAATAAATCTGATATACCTGTCCCTGCATCTCTTCTTCCGATGGAATTTCCATTCCTTTCATTACCTTGTTGGTGATTGATTGTGCATACTCTTCTGCCCTGCTTTGAAATGTCTCATATGTATCAGAAAACAGTGTGACCGGTCTGATCTCAAGTTCAACTATATAACTTCCGT
>ENA-ORNO01001300-ORNO01001300.1-human-gut-metagenome-genome-assembly--contig:-NODE-1300-length-11890-cov-2.504183_pt1 | contig 11890 bp, 9 predicted proteins | sample MGYA00242117_ERZ509026 | MGnify/ENA primary metagenome ERZ509026 (study PRJEB26280, sample SAMEA2338710) | human gut metagenome | biome: human gut; feature: human-associated habitat; material: faeces... | reverse complement strand
CCGCCACATCCGAAAAGACATACAAGTCTGTTAGGATTGTATTCTTTTAATGTTTCAAGTATACTTTTCAATGCCATTGCATTATGTGCATAATCTATCATAAGTGTAAATCGGTCAGATACAGGAACTATCTCTATTCTGCCTTTTACCTTAACTTCATACAGCATTTTTTCAAGCGTATCTTTATCCACATTAAAATGTCTCGTAACAGCTATTGCACACAGTGAATTATACACTGAAAACTTACCCGGCAGTTTTAATGTAACAGGCATGTTCACAAGCCCCTCACAGTCATAACTAAGTCCTATTTTTCCCGGTTCATGGAAAAGCGTTATATTTTTTGCACGAATATCAGCCTTATCTGATATACCATAACTTTCAATACTGCATGTTGCATGTTCAAGAATTTTTGGCGTATGTTCATCATCGGCATTGACAATGCCAACCTTACACTGTGAAAAAAGCTTTGCCTTACATTCAAGATATTCCTCAAATGATGCATGTTCATTAGGTCCTATATGGTCTGGCTCAAGATTTGTAAATACACCTATGTCAAACATAATTCCAGCAGTACGGTCAAGCTTTAACCCCTGTGATGACACTTCCATTACAACAGCCTTACATCCCTGTTCAGCCATTTTCGCAAAACTTTTATGAATATCGTAAGACTCCGGTGTCGTATTGCATGCCGGCGTATGTTCATCTCCTATAATTGTCTCAATAGTACCTATAAGACCGGTCTTAATTCCACATGCGTCAAGAACATTCTTGACCATATATGTTGTTGTTGTCTTGCCTTTTGTTCCTGTAATTCCAATTGTAAAAAGCTTTTTTGCCGGATTACCAAAATAGTTTGCCGACATAACTGCAAGTGCAAGTCTTGTATTCTGTGCTTTGACAATTGTTATATCTGAAGGAATCTCTTTTATAAGAGAAGCCGTTTCATCATTTCCAAGTGCACTATCCTGAATTACAATTACTCCTGCTTTCTTTTGTATAACCTGTGGAATATATTTGTGTCCATCACTCACAGCTCCGGTGATACATATAAACACACCATTCTCAGTAACTTTTCTTGAGTCAGAAGTAAGAGAAGTTATCTCACATTCAAAACCTTTTTGTACAATTTCACATTCCAGTCCCTGTAAAAGTTCTGATAATTTCATGCAGTTCTCCTTTCATATTAAAACAGACCTGTTATTTTACCTGATTCTTCATCATAATTAATATTTTCGGCAGCCGGATGAGTAGGCAGTCCCGGCATTGTAAGTATTTTTCCTGTAAGTATTACAACAAATCCGGCACCGGCATCAACATATGCCTCTCTTACATTTATTGTAAAGTTTTCCGGTCTTCCGAGAAGCTTAGGATTATCAGAAAGTGAATACTGTGTTTTAGCTATACATACAGGGAAGTTTCCAAATCCCATCTGCTCAATATGCTGTAATTCTTTTGTAGCTGCATCGTCATATGTAACACCATCTGCACCATATATTTCTTTTGCAACTTTTTCAATCTTTTCTTTAAGTGAATCTGAATCTTCATAAATTGGTTTATATTCAGCTTTTTTGTTTTCTATGCTCTCTATTACCTTTTCTGCAAGCTCAAGACCGCCTTCGCCGCCTTTCTCCCATACTTTTGCAAGTGCGAACTCACAGCCTGCATCTTCACAATGCTTCTTTATAAATTCATATTCTTCCTGTGTATCTGTTATAAATGCATTAAGTGTAACTACAACAGGTATGCCGAACTTCTGCATATTTTCAATATGTTTGTCAAGATTAACAATACCGGCTTTAAGTGCGTCCATATTTTCTTCATTAAGCTTATCTTTTGCAACGCCACCATTATATTTAAGTGCTCTTACTGTAGCAACAATGACAACTGCATCCGGTTTTAATTCTGAGAGACGACATTTTATATCAAGGAACTTTTCTGCCCCGAGGTCAGCTCCAAATCCGGCTTCTGTAACAGCATAATCTGATAATTTTAATGCAAGTCTTGTAGCTCTTACTGAATTACATCCATGTGCAATATTGGCAAATGGTCCGCCATGAACAAGTACAGGTGTATGTTCAAGTGTCTGTACCATATTAGGCTTAATTGCGTCTGCAAGAAGTGCCGCCATAGAACCGGTTGCCTTTAAATCATCTGCTGTAACAGGTTCACCGTCAACATTATATGCAACTATTACTCTTCCAAGACGCTCCTTTAAATCTTTCATATCCTTTGCAAGACATAAAACAGCCATTATTTCTGATGCAACTGTTATGATAAAATGATCTTCTCTCATAACACCGTCCATACGTCCGCCCATGCCGATTACGATATTTCTTAATGTTCTGTCATTCATATCCATGCAGCGTTTCCAAACGATATGCTTGGTATCAATTCTTAATTCATTGCCATGCATAATATGATTATCAAGCATTGCTGCAAGAAGGTTATTTGCAGATGTTATTGCATGAAAATCTCCTGTAAAATGAAGATTGAGTTCTTCCATAGGCACTACCTGTGAATATCCACCACCTGCTGCACCGCCTTTTATTCCAAAACATGGACCAAGTGAAGGCTCTCTTAATGCTGCAACTGATTTTTTGCCCAACTTATTAAGTGCCTGTGTAAGCCCTATCGTTATTGTTGTCTTTCCCTCTCCAGCCGGTGTAGGATTAATTGCTGTTACAAGGATAAGCTTTCCATCTTTTTTATCTTCAAGTTTTGAATATAAATCATCAGAAATCTTTGCCTTATACTTACCATAAAGTTCAAGATCATCTTCTGCAACGCCTACTTTTGCCGCCACCTCTCTTATATCAAGCATCTGTGCTTCCTGTGCTATTTCAATATCACTCTTTACGCCCATGTCTGTTCTCCTTTAATTATAAATTATTTTTCTTTAAGTATTCTTCAAACTCTTCGGCTGTCATCAATATCTTTCTCGGCTTTGTTCCAAGTTCCGGACCTACAACGCCGGCATCTGCAAGCTGGTCCATTATTCGTCCGGCTCTGTTAAATCCGATTTTATAATATCTTTGCAGCATTCCAATAGAACCTTTTTCTTTTTCTATTACAAATCGTCCCGCATCGGCAAAATAACTGTCTTTTTCATTATCCTGTCCTGACACATTTCCCGCTGCTGCTGTCATGGTATTAGTCACTTCTTCGTTATATGTAACTTCCTGCTGCATATGTTCTTTTAAGAAATCGACAACTTTTCCAACTTCATCATCTGATACAAATGCTCCCTGCACACGTACAGGCTTTGGATATCCCGATGGGAAAAATAACATATCACCTTTACCAAGCAGCTTTTCTGCACCATTCATATCAATAATAATTCTCGAATCAACACCTGATGATACCGAAAATGCAATTCTTGATGGTACATTCGCCTTGATAAGACCTGTTATAACATTAACTGACGGTCTCTGTGTTGCAATTATAAGGTGAATACCCGCTGCTCTTGCAAGCTGTGCAAGACGGCAGATTGAATCTTCAACCTCTCCCGGTGCAACCATCATAAGGTCTGCAAGCTCATCTATAATAATTACAATCTGTGGCATCTTTTCAGGCGGTGTCTCGCCTTCACCAACCTGTATCTTTGATACCTTAGCATTGTATCCTTTCAAATCCCTGACCGCCATTTTTGCAAAAAGCTTATATCTCTTCGTCATCTCGTCAACAGCCCAGTTCAATGCTCCAGACGCCTTCTTCGGGTCTGTCACAACCGGAGTTAAAAGATGTGGAATTCCGTTGTATACACTAAGTTCAACAACCTTAGGGTCAATCATTATAAGCTTGACATCTTCAGGATTTGCCCTGTAAAGAATACTCATAATAATTGTATTTATACATACAGACTTACCTGAGCCTGTCGCACCTGCAATAAGAAGATGCGGCATCTTTGCTATATCTGCTATTATAGGTTTTCCGGCAATATCTTTTCCAGCCGCAAATGCAATCTGAGATGTATTGTTTTTAAATGCATCCGTCTCTATAAGTTCCCTTAAAGATACACTTCCTGCTTCTTTATTTGGAACTTCGATTCCTATTGCGGCTTTTCCCGGAATTGGTGCCTCTATTCGGATATCTGCTGCTGCAAGATTAAGTTTTATATCATCTGACAGTGATACAATCTTACTTACTTTAACACCCTGCTCCGGCTGCAGTTCATATCTTGTAACTGCAGGTCCGCAGCTTATATCTGTGATAGTAACTTTAACACCGAAGTTCTGCAATGTCTGCTGCAGCCGCATTGCAGTTTCTTTATTTTCACGCGATTGTCCGGCTTTATCTGTACCTTTTCCTCTGTTAAGCAGGCTGACAGGTGGAAAAACATATTCCTGTTTCTTTTTATCCACACTTTTTTCCATCCGGATTTCTTCAGTTTCTTCTAATTGACTATCTGATTCAGCCATATCTGCTGTATTGGTTCTATTATCTGAAGTTACTGATATATCTGTATCCTCTGCCGGACTCTCATATGTATTATCATATGAATTAGTGTCTGTACCTTCATTTGGGTTTCCATATGAATTTTCATTTGAATCTTCATATAAATCAACACCTGAACTATCAGATAAATCAATATATGAATCATTCTCTATATGTTCTTGTATATTATCATCTACATTTTCCTGCATATATTCAAATGAGTCACCCGGATCATATATATCTGCCGAATATTCATCATGCACTGATATATCAGGTACAATCTCATGCACATCCACACTTTTTACAGCCTCTTCTTTCTTCGGAAGCTGTGTATCAAGTGTCACACCGCGTGCTTTTTTATTCATTCTTTTCCTTGCACGCTCTTCCTGCCTCTCATATTTTTCCTGAAGCTTTGCCTCTTTTTCATGACGCCGTCTCGCAAGATATTCTTCCTGTGTTTCTTCATCTTCATCATCATACATATCACGACCCGCAAGACGCTCATTTGAATGTTCCCTGTAAATATCATAATCCTGTTTTGCAGCCATCATCATACGTGAACCATTCTTTTTAACCTTTAAAATACCATTAATAAATGATTTTTCCGTAATTACAATAATACATATAATTGCAAGAATAATAAGGACAACCATTGTTCCCCAGAATCCCATAGGCGAAAGGATTCTACATAAAATTCCTCCAAATAATCCTCCACCGGATTTATAATCAGCACTGTATGTAAAAAATTCCATAATTCCTGCATCGGCTATCTTAGGTTCATTAACAATTCTTAACCATACAGCTGATAAAATTATTGTAAAAATGTATACTGCTGCCGTCTTAATTCTTGCTACAGCAATAATATTCTTATTGGAAATCATAAAAACAAGCGTAAATGCCATAATTACAGGAAATATATATTCTACTACGCCAAACAGCCCGAACATAAACCATTTAATGCCTTTACCGACACTTCCTACAAGATTAAAATTACTCAGAATAAGAATAAGTGCAACAGCAAAAGACAAAAGTACCATAACTTCATCCTGCATTTTGGCACCATAAGCAGCTTTAGCAGCTGCTTCCTGTTTTGTCTGTCTTGTACTTTTCTTTGCCGAAGAATTTGTGGTTTTTCTTTTAGCGGCACTTTTCTGCGTTGTTTTACTACTTTTACCTGAGCGTTCCGGCACGTCTTTTTTCTTTCTGCTTTCCGCCATTTTCTTTCCTCCACTTTCAGCTCTGATATCTGCTGCCGGATGCAATGCAGACAATTAGCCATTATTTTGCATATTTTAATATTATACCATTTACCAGCAGTTAAAACAAGCCTGTATCCCAATGGGACACAGGCTTGTGTACATCATAATATTAATCCTCATCATCATTTGCTGCTTCAGCAAATCCCTGACGTTTTCTTGCCATCTCATCACTCTCAAGATATTCATCATATGTTGTGATTTTATCAATAAGCTGTCCGCTTGGAACAATCTCCATGATTCTGTTGGCAGTTGTCTGTATAAACTGATGGTCATGCGATGTAAATAATGAAACACCGCTAAACTTAATAAGACCATTATTAAGTGCTGTAATAGATTCCATATCAAGATGGTTTGTAGGGTCATCAAATATAAGTACATTAGCACCCATAATCATCATCTTTGAAATAAGGCATCTTACCTTCTCACCACCTGAAAGGACCTTAACCTTCTTTACTCCGTCTTCACCTGCAAAAAGCATTCTTCCAAGGAAACCTCTTACATATGTTGGATCTGGATCTGGTGAATACTGTGTAAGCCACTCAACAATAGTATCGTCGCAGTTAAACTCTGCTGCACTATCCTTAGGGAAATATGCTCTTGATGTCGTAACTCCCCATTTGAAGCTTCCTTCATCCGGTTCCATCTCACCCGTAAGAATTTTGAAAAGTGTTGTTGTTGCAAGCTCATTTGAGCCTACGAATGCAATCTTATCATCATGTCCAACAATAAATGAAATATTGTCAAGCACTTTTACACCATCAATAGTCTTAGAAATTCCTTCTACCTGAAGAACTTCATTACCAATCTCTCTTGCCGGTCTGAAATCAATGTATGGGTACTTTCTGCTTGATGGTCTGATTTCATCAAGCTCAATTTTCTCCAATGCTCTCTTTCTTGAAGTAGCCTGCTTAGATTTAGATGCATTAGCAGAGAATCTCTGAATGAAATCCTGAAGTTCCTTAATCTTTTCTTCCTTCTTCTTATTGGCCTCTTTCATCTGCTTAATAAGAAGCTGGCTTGACTCATACCAGAAATCATAATTACCTGCATAAAGCTGAATCTTTGCATAGTCAATATCAGCAATCTGTGTGCATACTTTATTAAGGAAATAACGGTCGTGTGATACAACAATTACAGTATTCTCAAAATTAATAAGGAACTCTTCAAGCCATGCAATAGCATCAAGATCCAGATGGTTCGTAGGCTCATCAAGAAGAAGTATATCCGGATTACCAAATAAAGCCTTTGCAAGAAGAACCTTAACCTTTTCACTACCATTAAGCTCTGACATAAGTTTATAATGCAAATCTGTTGTAACACCGAGTCCGTTAAGAAGCTGTGCCGCATCAGACTCTGCTTCCCATCCATTCATATCAGCAAACTCTGCTTCAAGCTCACTTGCCTTATTGCCATCTTCTTCCGTAAAATCTTCCTTTGCATATATTGCTTCTTTTTCTTTCATTATTTCATAAAGACGCTCATTGCCACGGATTACAGTATCAAGAACAACACAGTCATCATACTTGAAGTGATCCTGCTCCAGGAATGAAAGTCTTTGTCCAGGTGTGATACTCACATCACCTTTACTCGGTTCAATCTGTCCTGTAAGTATTTTAAGAAATGTTGACTTGCCGGCACCGTTTGCACCAATAAGACCATAGCAGTTGCCTTCCGTAAACTTAATATTAAGATCTTCAAAGAGTGCTTTCTTACCAATACGAAGTGTTACATTATTTGCACTAATCATTAAAAAATTTCCTCCAAAACTAAAATACTGCATTTAACTCAAATTTACACCGTTTTATGCAGGCTTTTTATCAAAAGCAACGCATAAAACGGCAATATAAATATAGTATACTATAAATTCTTAATCATATCAAGCATACAGTAGTTCATCGCTGTTAATTCATCATCACATGTCGCATTATCAGCCAGAATATTTGACAAAACTGTATCAATACACAGCTTGCTCCTTCTTACATTATCAGTATATATGTCATTTCCTTTACTCTTCTGAACAGACAGCCTGTCTCTCCAGTAAATCTTTGCAATAGCAGCCGTCACATTCTGTAAATCCATATTCTTTGGAACACTCAATAAATATGTTTTTTCAAGCCACTCTGCCCTCTTAGGTATCTTTTTTAATATTCTGTCATTATATATTGTAAAAACTGTAATATTACAACTCTGAAACAGCTGCATTGCAATATCAAGTTTAATTAAGCCTTCTGCCTCTGAAAAAAGTTCATCCGATGCTATCACGACCACATACTTTTCCCATAAAAATCTGCTATATAATTCATCATATGTCATGTTGTCGAATTCGCTGCCAGAATCCTGTATATCATAACATATCTCAAATCCTCTGCTCCTGCTTCTCTTCTTCCCGGACATGTAAACCTTCGATTCATCAGCTGCCATCATACATTCGCCCAAATCATATGATTCTTTATGAATATCTATTCCATATCCTTCAAGCCTTGTTTGTAAATCCTCCGCTATAACTTCGATGCTGCCCTTCTTCCCTTTTTCATAAATAAGTATCACTTCCCTGTTCTTCTCCTAAATATTTAATTTGAACGCCTGTAATAAGTATACCATTATTTTTATATAAATGCTATTACTTTTTTCGTTTTTTTATAATAATATTTCATCCGGTAACAAACTTTCTGATATCCAGCACTCCCCATCCCTGTTTTTCCGATGGCACGTTTATCTTTTTACAGCAGCTTTTCATCCATATCTTTACCTCTTTAGGAGTAATATCTGGATTGTTTTTAATAAGTCGTGCCACGGCCCCTGAAACTACTGGTGCCGCCATAGAGGTACCACTTTTTGAAGAATACCTTCCCTGATGATTGTTACATGCAATAATATTACTTCCCGTAACAACAACCTCAGGTTTTACGATACACTCCCTTGTCGGTCCTCTTCCGGAAAAAAAATTCTTATCATCAAATGCACCTACCGTTATAATTTTTTTACTTATTCCCGGTGCGGTAACACTTGTATTTCCCGGTCCGTTATTCCCCGCCGCCGCAACAACAACTATTCCGGAATCCCACATTTTTTCAACTGCCATGATAAGTGCATAATCATCCTCTCCTGTCTCAATTGCCGGTCCATTCTCCATTTTTGCACGCGTCCCAAATGAAATATTCACAACTCTTATATTCATAGCCGATTTATTTTCTATAATCCAGCCGGCTGCCTCCACAACATTTTCTATCTTGCCATTTCCTGATTTATCAAGCACCTTCACACTTACAAGAAATGTATCCGGTGCAATTCCCCTGTATTTTCCATTAGAACCTTTTCCGCTCCCGGCAATTATTCGTGCAACATGCGTACCATGACCATTATCATCGTATAAATATTTTTTTCTTCCGACAAAATCTGCAAATCCAGCTATCCTTGTATCAAAATCCATATGTCTGAAAATTCCGGTATCCATAACAGCAACACTGACATACATTTTAATTCCCCGCTCAACTCTGTTTTCAAAATTTATTTCAATCGATTTTTAATTTATATTTTCACTTGTTTTAATTTTCAAAAAAAGCACGTAATAATTTGCTTTTTGTATGTAAATATCTTATAATAATTTATTATATGTACACATTTTTAAATTGTGCTACGATAAAACGGAGGCTGATTATGAATAATAAAAGAATTGTTGTTGCTCTTGGAAGAAATGCATTCGGTGAAACATTCCCTGAGCAGCAGACTAATGTTAAAAAAGCTGCCTGTGCTATAGCTGACCTCGTAGAAGCTAAATACCAGGTTGTAATTACACACAGTAACGGACCACAGGTTGGAATGATTCAGACAGCCATGACTGAATTTGCCCGTTTGAATCCTGACGACAGAACAGTTGCACCAATGTCTGTTTGTGGTGCAATGAGCGAAGGTTATATAGGATATGACTTACAGAATGCTATAAGAGAAGAACTTTTAAATCGTGGTATTTACAAAACAGTATCTACAATCATCACACAGGTACGCGTTGACCCATTTGATATTGCATTCAGTGAACCATCAAAGATTATCGGACGATATATGACAAAAGAAGAAGCTGAAGCTGAAGAAGAAAAAGGTAACTATGTTACAGAAGAAGAACCTGGTAAATTCAGAAGAATCATAGCATCTCCTATGCCAATTGACATTTATGAAATTGATGCTGTCAAAGCTCTTCTTGATGCAGACCAGATTGTAATCGCTGCCGGCGGCGGCGGAATTCCTGTTCTTCAGCAGGGTTCACACCTCAAAGGTGCAAGTGCTATCATTGAGAAAGATTACACTGCAGCTAAACTTGCGGAACTTGTAGATGCAGAAACACTTCTTTTCCTTACTGCTTATGACAAACTTACAATCGGAAAAGGAACTCCTGACGAAAAGTCATTTGATAATGTTACTGCATCAGATTTGCATGGCTACATAAAAGCTGGTCATTTCCCTGCAAAGACTACTTTCCCAAAAGTTGATGCATCAATTCGATTTGTAACTGCCGATTCAAGCCGTAAAGCTGTAATATCTAACCTAGATAAAGCAAAACTCAGCCTTGCCGGAAAGAGCGGCACAACAATCACAGCTTAAAAGTGATTAATTAATAAAGAAAAACCAGAGCGTATGTATTAATTACGTTACCGCTCTGGTTTTATTTATGCTTCAAACTTTACTTGCTAATAAAATTTAGAATCTTTTATTTTCTTTTTCGTCACTGCTCTATTATTCTGCACTCTGTGTAGACTCAAGCTGCTGCTGATTATATATCTCAGTCTGAACATCCAACAGAAAATACTGTAATCCTATTAATACCGCTGCTAAAACCATTATAAAAATCAATGCAACAATTGGATTAACCTTTTTTTTCTGTGGCTGATTATTTTTGAACATCTTTCCGTTAACGTTTGGCATAACTCCTCCTGAAATGTAATTAAAATCTTATCTAAAATTATATAAATAATCCCAATCCATAAATGTACAGCTTTTATAAATTAAGATAATTATTCTCCAAAACTGCAATTCCTGTCGTAGTTTTAAAAATCTTTTCTTTAAAATTCTCTATCGCATCACTGCTAAGCCTATCTTCATCCGCGTTAACAAGAAAATCTGCTTCAACTAAAATCTGATAGTCCATGCCATCAATATTAATGTATGTATGATGATGTGCTATTAGATACATAACCCTTTCTACAAAATCATCCGGGTATCCAAGTTCGTCCAGAATCTTCTTTGCAACAGGAGGTCCCTCCAGCTGCTGGTAATGTCCCGCACTTGAATTATACTTCTGTTCTGCCACCTTGATACCTACATCATGCAAAACAGCCGTAACCTCCAGAATCTCCTGCATGCTGTCATCAAGATTCTCACACTCACCAATCATCTTAGCATAACCATAAACTTTAAGAAAATGATTTATTCTTCTTACGTCATCTCCAAAGTATTCAATTACTTTATATATAACATTTCCTACTTTGTTATTAGTATACATAATGTTTACCTCTTAATCAATAAAATCTTATTAAATTGATTATAACATTTACATAAAAATCAAGCCACATTTATTGCATACAAATCTATGTTGATAATATGTCCCACCCTGTTGAACAACTTTTTCTTTTTTATTTACTAACGTAAAAGGTCTAAATGGATTTAGGTTAGCTGTATACCTTGTTTTAACTCTACCGGGTACATTTATTGGAATTTGAGTATGTGAACACTCCCAACTTCCACACCTCGGGCAATAAACTTCTTGTAATGTATTGCCAACAGGTCTATAAACCCCTTTAAAATCAGGATTTAATTGTGGTTGTCTTTGCTGAATCTGCTTCGGTTGTTGATTATACATTCCAATACTCAATAGTTTTTGCAAAAGTGACATATTAAAACACCTCCATATCTTTGTTATCTCAAATATATTCTCTTGTAATATTTTTGTCAATCTACATAAATGGGTGTTTAAATTGTTTCATTATATTATATTTCTATAATTATCACCTTTTATTAAATTTTGACATAAAAAGATGGATTATCTGCCATAAATTAATCAGTTATACATCAAAAATAAGTAAAAAAATAACGCCATCACGGCGTTTCATAACTTTAATTATTTCTTAAATTTTAACAAAAACTGATGACGTTCAGAATTCCACCTTTATCCAATATTTATGTGACTTCACACAGCATTTTTGATT
>ENA-ORNO01001288-ORNO01001288.1-human-gut-metagenome-genome-assembly--contig:-NODE-1288-length-11950-cov-6.504077_pt1 | contig 11950 bp, 8 predicted proteins | sample MGYA00242117_ERZ509026 | MGnify/ENA primary metagenome ERZ509026 (study PRJEB26280, sample SAMEA2338710) | human gut metagenome | biome: human gut; feature: human-associated habitat; material: faeces... | reverse complement strand
CACAGCTACCTCGTATGTCTCCTCCACCAGTTCCTCTGTGCCATCTTCCTGTACCACCGTTACCATGCGCGTCCGTGTTTCTGTTTTGTAGAAGCAATCCACGAAGCGGTCTGCGGCAGCACGGGTCGGCGCGTTGTCGCCGAAGCAGAGGGCAAAGAAAACAGCCTTGACCTGTACGGGGTCAAGGCTGCCTTCCTCGGCTTTCTGATTGACATAGACGGTGGCCGAATCCAGAAGGGAGAACGCCTCCTGCATCTCGGTGATATGTGTGCGGTATTCTTTGGGGACTTTATCTGAGAACTCCGCTCCATAGAACGCCGCGGATACCACGGCGTTGTTGTGCCGGGACGCGCCGTCACCGAAGCAGCATAGGAACGCCGCCAGTATAATAAGCGGCGACAGGATCAAGGCAAGCACCTTGCCGGCTGCCCTGCGCCCATCCTCATTGGTCAGCACGGCTGCCGCCAGCCGCGCCAGTGCAGGTATCGCCATCACTTGCCTCCCTTCGTGCCGAACAGCGCCGCCTTGTAGGGTGGTGCTTTCACCTCCAGATGATACCGTTCCATGCCGCATTTGAACAGGCATTCGCCTCGCCGTGCGCGCCGGATGAGCTCAAACTCCGCCTCGTCCAGCTGCAGCATATCCATGTAAAACCGCCTGCCAATGGAACCGGGATTGAACAGGAACTGGTGGGGCGGGATGGCGAACAGCGGTTTTGTCATTTCCCGCACGCCCTCCTGGTCAAAATCCTCCAAGTTTTGGGACGCCATCATCAGGGCGGAGTCGCGTTTCCGCACACGCTTCAAGCAGTTGCGGATATACTCAATGGCCACCGGATTGGACAGCCACAGGTACAGCTCATCCAATGCCGCCACCGTGTTGCCCACTGTCAGAAGCCTGTCCGACATATACGCCAGCACATTGAACAGCAGGGCGTTCCGCAGGCTCTTGGCCGCCGTCAGTACGCCGCCTACGCCAAACACCAAAAATCTGTCGTCGGAGATATTGGTATGTCCGTTGAAGAACGGCGCGTCCGCACCCACGCACAGGGAGTGCAGGCCCAGCAGCACCTCCTGCAACAGCTCCCGCGTGTACAGGCTGCCGTTCCTGTAATTCACCAGTTCATTATTGATGAGCGCATACAGGTCAGAGAGAATGGGATAGTTCTCCGGCATAAGCCGGCGGAAGTCCGTTTCCTCTGAGATGCCCCATTTACGGTACATCTTGGACAGCATGATCTCAATGGTATCCAACTGCGGGTCGGAGAAGTCTTTGTAGGCACGGAAGAAGTCCTTTAAGAAGGAGATGTGCCGCGCCAGCAGTGTGGACTTGCGGAAAGCCCCCGGCGCGGACTCGTCCGCCTCCGTGTCCTCATTCCAGTACCGCACCTCCAGTACATTGATGCGCTTCTCGCCGGCCATCAGGTCGATAAAGCAGCCACCCAGCTTACCGCAAAGTTCCTCCAGCTCATGCTCCGCGTCCAGTGAGACCACGGACTTACCCGCCTCCAGCAGGTTGCAGATCAGCAGCTTCATGAGATAGCTCTTGCCCTGTCCGCTGTTGCCGAGGATGAGGATATTGGCAGAGGTCTTGTCGCTGTCGCGGCGATCGAAATCCACTGCGATGTTGCTTCCATATTTGTCCTTGCCGATATAAAAGCCGTTGGGATCTGCTTTGCCGGAGTAGTTGAACGGGTACAGGTTGGCCACGCTGCCGGCAGGCAGCACACGCTCAAACTCACGGCCAAGGGCGTTATAGCCCACAGGACTGGCGCAGTAAAAGCCCTGCTTCTGCCGCAGGAGCAGCTTGTCCACATTCAGCTTACAGCGCACCAGCTCCGTCAGCACATCGGTCTGAAGCTGCCGCAGGTGCCCCATGCTGTCCGCCGTCATCTCCAGATACACGGCACAGTGGAGCAGCGGCTCATGCTCTCGGTGCATCTTATGCACCAGTTCCGCTACATCCCGCAGGTTGCTCTCAGCCTCCACTGCCTGCCGCAGCTTGTTGGGGTCTGCGCCGTCCAGCTTGTTCTTCTTATTGGCGTTGTCGATGATCCTGTCCTCCTCGCCGGGGGACACCTGCCGGCAGTAGAGCCGCAGCGTTACGCCGCTTTTCTCGCCCAAGTGCCGCAGGATGGCCTGAGATTCGGTGCTGGCGGGGTATTCCCGCAGCGCCCATACGCAGCGGTAGGTGCTGCCGAAGATGTAATGATCCACCTCGAACTTCACCACGCCCGGCGCGATGCTGTCCAGATAGGTGCGGATGAACACTTCACGCGGGGTGGGGGCTTTCTTATGAAACGGATTCTTCATGGGCATACCTCCGCTTCCGTAGTCAGCCACCGCGCTCCGTCCACAAGGTCGAATACCTCATGGGTGACATCCTGTTCAAAGTAGATGGCCAGCAGCTCCAGCAGCGCCTGCCCCTCGGCGCGCTGGACGGTAAAGCCGCTGTCGCGGAGCTGCTGCTCCACTGTAGTGAAGTTGATAGCACCATTCGTCTTTCTGCGCCGCAATACGAAGCAGAACTGCCGCGAGGAGGCCATCATGGTCTGCACATCGTCCAGATGCCGTCGGTCCTGTGCCAGCAGCGCACGGATGGCGGGGTTCTCCTCCAGCTCTATCCGCTGGCGGTAGAAAAGCCGATTGTCCTGAAAGGACTCTTTGGAATCCAGCGCCAGCATTTCTACTTCCGCCATGCCTTTCAACACACTCAGCAGCGCCGTCACTCGTTCGCGGACTCCGGCTTCCGGCAGCACGTTCAGGTTGGTGGGCTGCACAAAGTAAAATGACAGTTCACCGTCTGCCGTCTGTACGCTGCTGCCCGTTATGTTCTCGATGCCCACCAGCTGCCTGGTGGACTTTTTCTTTCTCATGTCTGCTCCCTCCATTCGTAGTATTGCTGGTCGAAAAAGAAGAACGCCGCGGCGTAGCGCAGGAAATCCAGCATACTGACGCCGCCGTGCCGAATGCAGAGAAAGGCCAGCACCGCCGTGACCACCAGCGGGGCGATGCTGCCGACCTGCGTCAGTGCCAGCACTGACAGCAGCAGACCAATGCCGATGAACGCCACATCCCGCAGCGTCCACAGCCACAGCATAGGCCTCGCCGTCAGGTTTTCAGGGTATAGGTACATAGTGTTCCTCCAAAAGTAAAGCCGCAGGCACACGCCTGCGGCTCTGTATGTTCTTATTTTGCATCCCCCGCGTCGTTCAGCTCCCGCTCGATGAGGCCCAGGATGAAATCCTTTTGCTTCAGACCGTTCCTGGCGAGGTAGTCCTTCAGCCGATCAAAGAGCTCCTCCGATACCTGAAAGGCGATGGTGCGATTGGTATTGCCCATGGTTTTTGCTCCTCCTTCAAAGTGTTCGTTGAGTATGTCCGTGATGTAGTCTGCCAGCGTCTGTCCACGCTGCTCCTGCTCCGCTCGCAGCCGCTGGTGCAGTGACAGCGGAATGGGTGCGCAGAGGTTTTTCTTTTCCTCCATGGTGTGCTCCTTTCCGCCTCCCTCCGAGGCAAGCAAAGCATAGCCGAAGCGCGATGGGAAAGCAATTGGCAAGTACAACGAAGAAGCAGGCGCAAACGAAGCACAATGGACAAGTTATGTTTAATCGCTTCCCCGTATAGCGTCCGCCATGCACTTCATCACGAAGTCCACGCAGGGGATGGCTACGCTGTTGCCCAGCGCCTTGTACCGTGCGCTGTCGGACGCACCATGGATGTCCGTCCAGCCATCGGGGAAGCCCTGCAATCTCTCACATTCCAGGGGTGTCAGGCGGCGGATGAGCAGGATGGGCAGATCCTTGTCGCCGGCAGGCTCGCAGGTATAGAGATCCACAACGCATTTGCCCTGCTCCACATACTGACTTCCTGCGCCCTTTTCGTCGCCTTTGCACAGTGCGCCGACCACCTCCGAGACAGAGCATACCGCGTGGCGGTCGAAGCCGGTCAGTGTGTAGGATACGTTTTCCTGATACCCGATGCCATTGCCGCCGTTCTCCGGCTCACGGTCTATCGTATTCCCCGCAAGGCAGTAAACCTGCTCCCCCACAAGCGGTACATTGTTACCGCCGGTGCCGCAGCGTGCCGACATGGCCGGAGCCACACTGCCCATCTGTCGATAGCGAGCGTCCATACCGTGGCTCTCAAATATCAGCGGCTGGTGGTTGCCCATCTGCGCCCGAAGCGTGGCGGTTTTATCTACCGTCACGTCCATACGCTCGCCACCCTGATCGTTGATGCACAGGACGGTTGGCATACTGTTTCCGCTGCCGCCGGCCTTCAGTGTCGGCGCAACGCCCTCGCGGTAACCGATGCCGCCCGCACTGGCTCCCGCACCGGCAGAGAAGCCCGCCACGAACGTCTGCATCTGCAAATTGGAGGTCGCCATCAACGCCCCCGCCGTATCGCCCAGATCGATACCCTCGTTCCTCTGGTTGATATGGTACGCCTTGATAAGCCCCATCTGCGCCAATATTACCAAATCGATCATCCGCAGGCCGCTCTGCATTTCCAACGCCAATTTCAGCGTTGCAGGCAACTCCTTCCCGCGTTTCCGCGCTCTACGGAGAATACCCAGACAGGCTTTCCGGCTCAAATAGTATTTGCGCTGAGGATGGGGCTCCAAGATCTGCCACAAGGAAGATCCTCTTACGACTCTGGGGCACACCCCAGTATTGAGCGTCGAGGACTCGCCAACATAGGGAGACAAAATCTCCCAATATGGCTGCCCCAGAATATCGCCATCCCCAAGGGTGATTTTCAGGAACATGAATTCCTGATACACCAATTCCGAGTGTTTCCTCCAGGACGACCCGGAAGTCATCTCCCTTTTGCTGCCCGCTGGAGAATGCGCCGGGGAATAGTGATAGGTAATCCTTTGAGGCAATCTCTGGATTTTCCCCCACTCCACACCGTGCATGAGAGTTTCCCCTCACACGGCGTTCCATCGGGATAACAGCATTTTGTTTCAAACACAATTTACACACTTCGTTGCGGGTAGATGGTTTTAGATTGCGTTCAGATTTGCTTGTTTTCGCAGTTTGTTGAGCTTATTTCGCTGTTGATCATCCAGCCGCAGGGTTTGGAGCAGACGGGAAATGGTCTTTTCATCAGTGGCATGAACAAGTTGATGGATAGCCTCACTGACTATAACAAGATTTGCGTAGGCATCTGTTCCGCCTGCCGACTTAGGCCGCTTGTGATGGCAGTGAATTTCATGGAGTGCAAGCGTTCTGCCTGTAACAGCGCATTTTCCATACTGTGCCGCATATAGGGAAATACGGTTGTCCGCATACTCCACAGACTGCCCCAGCCTCGGATTACGCATCAGCCATGTGAGAATTTCAATATTGACACCAAGCATCCGATGAATTTCCTCTCGTCCACTCTCTGTGTAGCGATTGATGCTCCGTTTTTTCCCCAATGGGTTCTTATGCCGGATATATCCTGCGGGTATAAGCGGATGTCCTTTCAGAAAGCGAATTTGGCTGCTGTTGCCGTATTTACTCTTGATGTAGCCCTTTTCTAATTTACCCTGTTTGCTTAGTCCCTGCTTACCCAAACGGTTTTTCATTTGCTTGCCGATGGCGAATGCAATGGGCGAGAAGTCCAGATTGACGCAGGTAGCAGCACGATAATAATTGTGCATTCCAATTACGATGGAGTTGTAACGGAAGATTTGCTTACGCTGGTCTTGCTCGCTTTTCGGATGTTGAATTTCCTTAATACACTTCGCCAGTTGGTCTTTTACCCTTTTCTGCGCTTTATCGCTCATGTGAGACCGAACGACATACTTATCTCCCTTGCGCTGTGCTTTCATCTTGAATCCCAGATATTCCGAATAGTGGCGCTTTAGGTTCACCACCTTAGATTTTTCTGGGCTGATGTCCAGTTTCAACCGCTCCTTTAGCCATTGCGTTGTTGCCGCATATAAACAAAATGCGTCTTTGCGGTTTCGACAGAACAGCTTGAAATCGTCGGCATATCGAACGATGAATACAGGCTTTAGGTTGCTTTCACGCAGCAATCGGTACTGATAGCCACGGTTGATGCTGCCATTTGCGTTGAGACGAGTATATTTTGCGTTGCCGTGCATCGGCATCCATTCCCACTGCGACGCTATCCACCAGTCCAGTTCATTGAGAACAATGTTGGACAACAGTGGAGAGAGAATACCGCCTTGCGGTGTCCCTTTACTTGGGTGGAGAATTTCTCCGTTAGACAACACGATTGGGGCTTTCAGCATTTCCCGAATAATGCACAGAAGCCGTTTATCCTGAATTCCCATTTCCCACATCTGTTGAATCAGCTTTGTGTGGTTTACATTGTCAAAGAAGCCTTTTATATCGATGTCCACAACATAATACAGGTGCGATAGCTGTATTAGCTGGTCACATCTGGCGATGGCATGTTCTGTGGAGCGATTCGGTCTAAAGCCATAGGAATGGTCATAAAATTTTGCTTCACAGATTGGCTCCAAGACTTGCAGGACACATTGCTGCACGATGCGGTCTACAATGGTCGGGATTCCAAGGGGGCGGGTTTTCCCGTTTGGTTTTGGGATTTCCACCCTGCGGACAGGGCGGGGGTGATAGCTCTTAAACTGCTTTTGAATCAGCGCCACATATTTTTCCTCGTTCAATTTGGCAAGGTCTTGTATGGTGCGCTTATCTACTCCTGCGGTACTGCTCCCTGTGTTTCCTTTGATTGTCCGATATGCCATTCTAATATTTTCCTCACTGGAAATGAGTTCCATAAGGTGAACAAACACTTTGCCTTTTAAGCTATCGGCATACAGACTGTCCAAAGTCTTTTGCAGGTCGTAATACTCCGCATAACGGATTTTGCTTCTCTTGGGTTTCTTCCGCTCCGAAGTCAACACAGGCATCCACTCCTTTTCAGCGGATTTTCTTTGTCATATTCGAAGCTGTGTTTATTGTGTTTTCAAATTTAACTGTTATCTCGACTTGAGGCTATCCCTCCATCATGTTTCCATGATTTCTACGGTACTGTGCCTCTACTCTCACTGGGATAAAGGGCGATTATGCATTCCCGCCCAGCGTTTCTCTGACTGCAACAGTCTCCACGCTCCCAGCTTTCCACGTTCCAATGGCCCTATCATTTCATGCTTTTAGGTGCTCCCTTTGAGCCTGTGTCCAGCTTTCGCCTTACTGCCTATAACAGTATATGGATTTTCATAAAAACGACTTTTACTCATCCACGGACACCCCGCTATGGCGGGTAGTGCCTTTCGACACATTCTGGGTTTAGACCCTTACATTCGGAAGTTCGTCAATGTTCTGCACACATTCTCACCATGAGCATGAGACACCCGGCATATAGGCAACATCGTCCACCTCTGGACAAGTTTCGTATCATTGATTATGATGTACGGTTGCTCTCTGCCGACTTTACCGAGCTTCTGACACAGATTTATTTGCTTCATCTGCGCCAGTCGGAGTATCAGTGTGGGCGTTTCAGGGCGTTACCCCATCATTCCACCCATCAGGCCATTAGTTCTGCAAGTGTTTTTTCACCATCCTTTCATTCTTGCGCCTGACCTTTTCAGTCAGGAACGTGTCGCACCATTTTCCCAGCACATGAATCGGGGGCGAACATGGATACCTGTTCGTCCTCGTAAAACATCTGCATCTCGCATCTCCTTTATGATCCTGATTTGTTCCATAAATAGGCCGGAACGCTCACCGGCAAGCCCCGCCCTCGCTCCAGCCACAGACAAGTCTCCGGTTATTCCGAATTCGGGATAACCAGGATTATGCCGAGAAAATAGTTATTCCGAAGTAATCGCTGCAAACCCTGTAGTACAAGGCGTTACCAGCAAAAACTTCGGAATAACATAATCGGCATATATAGAACAATAGGATTAGAGCAGACCAGATAACTTCAAAATCATTTCCTCGTTATCAGCCCAAATCTCATCCGGTACGGGCTTGGTTCCGCGGACAGCATCAGCTTTCTGAATTGCGGCACGTTTCATCTCGGTATCCGCATAAGCATAGATCATTGTTGTCTCAACCTGTGCATGGCCAAGATATTGGGAAAGAAGTACCATGGGCATCCCGGATTGGTATAAGTGCATCGCCCGTGTGTGCCGCATCATGTGCGGATGGATATGTTCAGGAACTTCCTGACAAACCGCCTTTGCCATGCTCCCATACTTCGCAAAGAATGCTGCTACCGTATCGGGAGACATCTTTTGCTGCCTCCCATGGATCACGGTATAGAACAACGGTGCCTCACTGTAGTCATCCTTGTTGGGATGGAATTTGTTCAGATACTGTTTGCAGTGTTGGACTGTTCTGTTCAGCAACGGCACTGTACGGGTTTTTCGTCCCTTACCATGCAAGTACGCAATTGGATGTTTTGCGTCAAGACGCAGGTCACAGACCTTCATATCGAGAAGCTCACTGCATCGGGCAGCGGTATCATACATGAGGATCATGAATACAAGATTCCGCTGGTCTTTCTGCCTGGAAGGATTGGGCTGTTGAAGCAGCGCGGTCAACGCCGGTTCGGTCAGGAATTCAACGATTCGCCCGTGAGCCTCCTTGGAGGGAATATTGCAGGCAGAAAGATACAATGACGTCTGCGTACAATCGATTTGTCCAGCGAAGTCCAGGAAAGACCGCAATGCCATTAAACGCTGGTTGCGGGTAGAGACACTACATCCCCGCGCCTTTTCCAGCCAGGTTAGGAAGTTAAGAATGACGTCCCGGTCAACACGGGAGAAGGTCAGCTCAGCAGCTCCAATCCCTATCTCATCCCTCATATAAGCCACGAAAATATTGAGTGTCTGTCTGTAGGAGAGAATCGTATTTTTACTAAGGCAGCGCTGCTTGGGCAGATAATCCAGCAGAAAACGCCGGATTGCATCAAAGAAATCACTCATCGTTTCCTACCTCCGGCAAGAATGCCTCGGCAGAAGAAAACGTGAACCCGGACATTTCCTCCAACAAGCCAGGAACTAAATGAATGTAGTAATAGGTGTCCGAGAGTTGCGCATGGCCCATGTACGCGCTCAGATAGGGAATCATAACGTTCAGATCTTTGCCCTCGTTCATCCAGTGGTACAGCCTGTGGGTGGCAAAAGTATGACGAAAGTCATAAAGACGCGGGGAACGTCGGCCGGTTCCCGTAACACCTGCTTTCTTCAAAACCAGGCGGAAAGTCTTCTCCAGCCCTCTCTTCCCGTAAAAACCGCCCTCAGAGTTGGGAAAGAACGGCTCGCGTTCCGGCATAGCGGAAGTCACAACGGCATTGCAATCTGAGAGCATCTTCGTCACATCATCCGCCATCATAACAATACGGCTTCTGTGCTGCTTGCTCTCCATAATATTCAGCCGCCCTTTGTCCAGATCTACGTCTCTAACGCGCAACCGCCTGACCTCTGCCGGACGCAAGCCGCAGCAATACAGCAGTTTCACCATGGCAGGAATCACAAAATGCCGTACTGGAAAGCTCACGCGCGGTGTTAAGTGGTCAAGGATGTTCCAAATCGCCAAAATTTCTGCCTCTGTGTAGATGTACGGGGCATACGGCGCATCTTTCCTGGCAATGTCTGGCGGCAGAATGTAAGCAGCTTCGCCGTTGCGGTTTAAGTATCTGGCAAACTCGCGCACCGGCATCATACGGTTGCGGAAGGTATTGTTGCCTTCGGTATCCTTTTTCGTGGCCCAAGCTAAGCAAAGCTCCTTGGTCAGTGTATTTTCTTCCGGGAAATGCGTCAGGCAAAAGCGGTCAAAGTCTCGCAGGAGACGGGAGGACTCCAGATAACCAAACCCCAGAGCGTTTTTCTGAGCAATGAAATCCTCGATCTGAGATGCAAAACAACTCTTAAAGGTGTACATCATTTTAGTTCCCTACCTCCTTTCCATGAGAGAGCAGGGGCAATGCACATCGCTTCAGTCCCTGTTCGTCAATGGACAGGTACGGCTTTGCTGAATCAATATGAGTTTGGCCCAGCATCTGTTGGATCAACTCAATTGGCACTTCGTTCTGGAGCAGATTTGTAGCGAAGGTGCGCCGGAAACTGTGAAATCCGCGATACCCGGAATGAATTCCTGCGCCCTTCATGTATTTGGAGACAATTGCACTTCCGGTTCGACTTTTCAAAGCACGGACAGCGCCGACGTGACAGAGGAAAATTTGCGGTAGTGAACTCTTGGGGCGCCCATTTAACAAGTAATCTGCTATAGCGTTGCCTGTTTCCGGTTCAAGAGGAATTACGATTGGTTGTCCTGTTTTGTGCTGAACAACACGAATTTCCCTCGTTCTCCAATTGATGCAGTCAAATGTGAGCCGTATGATGTCGCAAGACCGCAAGCCGCTTTGCACTGCCAAAACCATCATAGCGTAGTCTCTTTTCCCGACCGCAGATGTGATATCTGGCTGAGAAAGTAGACGTTCCAATTCATCATCGGAAAATCCTTCACGAAAGTTCTTCCGAGGGCAAACAAATTCCGGGAGTGTTTTGCAAAAATTATCCGCAGTGATCTCGGCCTCATATAAAAATCGCAGAAAGGTCCGAATGCCAAAAAGAGCAGATCTCATTCCACCAGTGTATCGTCCAAGCATTCTTGTAACGCATGTGGCAATATCCATCATTGCGACAGTTTCAATGGAGACTATTCCATGGTCCTCTAATTCAAGCAAAAATACACGAGCCACACTTGTAACTGTGCTAACGGAACTTTCAGCCCAGTTGCTCTGCGTTGTGACATGCGCACTGAATTTATCCAGAATCGCTTTGTGCTGAGGAATAACTTCGCGCCGTCCCCAATTAGGAATCCTTTCCAGCGTGATTTTCCCTGTCAGGCGGAACTCCTGGAGCATCGCCGCCGCTTTGCGCAAATTCTGATAAGTAGTTCTGCCAACCTCCCCTTGCTCATATTGCAGTCTTCGCTCCTCTGTAAGCTGGGATATAAGTTTGTCTGAGTAACTTTCTGTACCAGAATCATAGTGCTTTTTCAAAATGACGGCTAATCCCTCTTCCGTGTAATGGCGAACCGTATTTTCCGAAAGGCCAAGTTGTTCCATACGCTTGTTGACCATCCAGACAAGCACATAAATATTTTCCGATTCGGCAAACTGTTTCGCCGTCGGTGCGTCGTGTTGGATGATTTGCTTTGGACGATTCCATACAGGGTCCCATGGTTGAAGGTCAGGCAAATCAATAGAATTCATTGTAGCACATTGTTTCAGAAGCTCACAACTCCTGCGGACAAGTCCCCATTTCCATTGTGAGATATCTCCTTGGTCCAAAAGCACGCGTTGCTCCAGCAAAAAATTATCGAGCATTTCTGCTGTAGCATATAGTATGCCTTTTGTGTGAAAATGTCGAAGTATGCTGCCAAAGCCTGTATGAGTATAGTCGTATATGCTTCCATCACTCATCCCCGCATTGGTTAACAACTCCAGGGCACGCTGTGCAGTTGCGTCTAATTCAATCAGTTCCATAGGCCCTCCTTATATTTTGTGGTGTCAGACGGTTGTCTGCATGTCCACATTATATAAAATGAGGCCCGCTTTGTTATTCCGAAGTTTTTGCGGAGAATCCTTGTTTTACAAGACTCTATGCAATGACTTCGGAATAACTATTTTCTCGGCATAATCTCCGGTTATTCCGAATTCGGGATAACCAGGATCTGTCTGTTGCCGGCGCAAGGGCAGGTCTTGCCGGAGCGCGTTCCGGCCTGTTCATGGAACAGGTCCGACTGGTAAAGGAGATGCGAAATGCAGACATACAAAGAGGCCGAACAGCTTTCGATGTTCGGCCAAGATTTATGGCATGGGAGAACGTGCCCGGTGCCTTCAGCTCGGGAGTGCCCAAGGGCGAGGACTTCCGGATCGTTCTGGAGGAGATCGTCCGAGTTAAGTGCGATTCCGTTTCAGTCCCTCGACCTGACTCCGGGCGCTGGGAATCTGCTGGGC
>ENA-ORNO01001276-ORNO01001276.1-human-gut-metagenome-genome-assembly--contig:-NODE-1276-length-12007-cov-3.025770_pt1 | contig 12007 bp, 10 predicted proteins | sample MGYA00242117_ERZ509026 | MGnify/ENA primary metagenome ERZ509026 (study PRJEB26280, sample SAMEA2338710) | human gut metagenome | biome: human gut; feature: human-associated habitat; material: faeces... | reverse complement strand
TAATAGTGCAACGGGCAAAACTCAGAAAGCTTAAACCACATTCTTCTTTATGAAGTGCGCCCCTTGGTTTATTCCCTCGGAGCGGATTTATTATTTGCTTTATTGCTTTATTTACGAATATATCATTTGCCGATTTTGCGCTGAATAAGCTTAACGATTTCCACAATGGGGATAACCGCAAACGCAAGCGCAAGCGCAATGACATATTCAAGCGCGGAAACAGCGGCAAAATCAAATGCCCTTGCAAGGAAGGGAATATAAATCACCGCCGTGCAAAGCACAAGGCTGAGCAGCGTTGCGCCGTATAAAAGTTTATTATGCGATTTAAGCACAAAAACGGATTGGCGCCTTGAGCGCATATTAAACGAATGGAAAATTTCCGCAAGCGAAAGAGTCAAGAAAGCCATCGTCATTCCGTTTTGATGAATAAGCTCGCCGCTGCCTGCAGCAAGGTGAATGCCCGCATAATACGAAAGCAAGGTGAGCACGGCTACCATAATGCCCTGCCATGCAACATCAAAGCCCATACCGTTTGCGAAAATTCCGTCCTTTTCGCTGCGCGGAGCGCGCTTCATAATATCCGGCTCGCCCTTTTCAACGCCGAGCGCCATTGCAGGGAAAGCATCCGTAATCAAATTTATCCACAGCAGATGAACAGGCTCAAGCACAGTGAATCCTATCAAGGTTGCGGCAAAAATCGTGAGCACCTCGGCAAGATTTGAAGAAAGCAAAAACTGAATTGATTTGCGAATGTTATCGTAAATGCGTCTGCCCTCTTCAACCGCAGAAATAATGGTGGCAAAATTATCGTCTGCCAGCACCATATCCGCCACATTTTTAGTAACATCCGTGCCGGTAATGCCCATGCCGATGCCGATATCCGCGTTTTTGATTGACGGCGCATCGTTTACGCCGTCACCCGTCATGGCGGTCACCATGCCCTTTGAACGCCATGCATTGACTATTCTGACCTTATGCTCGGGCTGAACACGGGCAAAGACTCTGTAATTTTCAATATTTTTATCAAGCTGATCATCGCTGAGCTCGTTAAGCTCCGCACCCGTTATAACCTCCGACGGCTTTTCTGCAATGCCGAGGGTTTTGGCGATAGCAAACGCCGTATCCCTGTGATCGCCCGTTATCATAACGGGCTTAATGCCCGCCTCTTTTGCTTCTTTAATTGCATCGCAAACCTCGGGGCGAACGGGATCGATCATTCCCGCAAGACCGATATAGCAAAGTCCTGTTTCAAGAGCGGATGAAACCTCGCGCGGCATAAAAGCATATGTTTTCATTGCAACACAAAGCACACGAAGCGCCTTATCCGCCATTTCTTTGTTTTGCGCGGCTATTTCTGCACGAAGTTCATCGGTCATCGGCACTCTTTTGCCGTTTTTAAGGGCAAAATCGCAGTTTTTCAAAACGATATCTGGCGCGCCTTTTGTATATTGCACAAAGCCGTTTCCCTCGGCCGAATGAATTGTCGTCATCATCTTGCGCGAAGAATCAAACGGCACCTCATCCACACGCGGAAAGTCGGATTCAAGGCGCGTTTTGTTCATATCAAGGCTTTGCGCCCATTCAACAAGCGCTGCCTCGGTCGGTTCGCCCGTTACCTTGCCGTTTTCAAAAGCCGCATCCGAGCAAAGAGCCATCGCCTGAGCGGTAAGATTTTCGGAATCGCCTTTTGTTTCCGTTACCGTCATTTTATTTTGAGTGAGCGTGCCGGTTTTATCCGAGCATATAACCTGCGTGCAGCCGAGAGTTTCAACCGCGGTAAGCTTGCGAACAACGGCATTGCGTTTACTCATTTTCGTTACGCCGATTGAAAGCACGATTGTAACAACCGTGGCGAGCCCCTCGGGAATTGCGGCAACGGCAAGCGAAACGGCAACCATAAAGGTGTCAAGCATGCCGTTAAACGTTACGGCATTGCCGGTAATTACGGTTCTTAAAACATCAACGCAAAAGATAACAACGCATATTCCGAGCACAAGATAGGAAAGTACCCTTGAAAGCTGATTAAGCTTTTTTTGAAGCGGTGTTTCGCCGTCTGTTGCATCATTTATCGCGGTGGCGATTTTGCCCATTTCGGTTTTCATGCCCGTTGCCGTAACAACGGCTTCGCCGTGGCCGTAAACGATATTTGAGCCCATATAGCACATATTTTTTCGAGCGGCACATCGCCTCCGTCTGCCGCAGTTATCTCATCGGCAGATTTTTCAACGGGCACCGATTCACCCGTAAGCGCAGCCTCCTCCGCTTTCATTGAAGCCGAATGCAAAATGCGGCAATCGGCAGGCACGCTGTCGCCCGCCTCAAGCGCCACCACATCACCCGGCACAAGCATGGAGGAATTTATCAAAACCGTTTTACCTCCGCGCTTAACGCGGCTTTTGGCTGCCGCCATTTCTTTAAGCGCATCTATCGCCTTTTCGGCCTTTGTTTCCTGATAAACCCCCAGCACGGCATTTATCAAAACAACAATCATAATAATTATAACATCCGCAGGAAATTCGCGATTATAAGCGGAGGTTACGGCGGAAACGATAGCGGCAACGATAAGTATAATTATCATGGGATCCGAAAACTGCACAAGGAATTTGTGAAAAACGGATTCCTTTTTGCCCTGTGCCAGCCTGTTTTCACCGTGCTCTGCAAGGCGTTTTTCCGCCTCGCTTTGCTCCAAGCCCGCTTCGGACGAATTAAGCTCTGCCAGCACATCTGACGAATTTTTAAGATATTCTTTCATTTTCAATTCCCTTTCGCAAAAGAATATAATGCGGGAGCATCGATTTTGCCGTTTTTTTATTAAAAAAGACCCGTATATAGTATTTCTACCATATACGAGTCTCATTCTTTAAAATTAAACCAGCTCTATATGAGCACGATGTTGATTTAATCAGCGCCGTAAACGGCACGGAATTACTCCCTCATATTGCCTGTATTATACCACATTCGGTTGTGATTTGCAATTATCAAAAAGCGAAAAATGTAATAATAAATATAAACAATCGGTAAACAATTCCTATAAATCAAATCACGCGAGTTAAATTACTTCTTGTTGATTTCCTTGGAATATTTAGCAAGGTAAACCGTTCTCATAAGGAAGCATTCTGCTTTGGGAACATAGTGCGGGCGGTTGAAGATATCAACATCAACAACGGCTTCACAACCCTTATCCATAATGATTTCAAGAGCCTGCATATCGCCGTCGCTGTTACCGAAAGCAAGCGCGCCGTTGCCGGCAATAAGAACGGCATTTCTGCCTGCTGCGGCCTTGCCGATTTTTGCAGCGCAATCATCGGTATCGCCGTCTATCCAAGAGCAGTTTTTAACATCTACGCCGACGATTTGAGCAAAGTCGTCAATCATCGGCCTCATATCCTCACCCGTGCAGGAAACCGCAACAACATCGGGCTCGGTAAGGTGCTTAATGATGGTAACATCCTGATTTTCATAAATAGCCTTATGAATTTTTGCGCATTTCGGAGCCACACCGTTTACGGCAAGGCAGGTTTCCATATCAACATCATATGTTTGATCGCCGACGGTAAGTGTGAACATATTGCCATTTCTTACGGAAGAACCGAGATCGCAAATGGAAGCGGGCATTGCGCCGCAATCCTCTTTTTTAAGGAAATAATTTCTTTTATCCTCGTCCGAATAGGATTTTGCCCAGGAATGGCGAAGATAGTTATCCTTAATAACTCTTTCACAGCAGGTTTCGAGAGCACCTGCGATTTTGAAAGCATGCTCATAGCTGTCACCCATGCAAAGAGTGCCGTGGTGCATAAGCATAATTGCGCGTGCCGAAGGATTCATCATTATGCAGGTTTCAACCTTTTTGCGAAGCGATTCGGTGGTTGACATGGCGTAATCGGCAACCGGAACTTTATCGCCGAGAACAGGCTGCAAATCACTGTAAACATTTCTGATTTCCATGCCGGTGATGCTTACGATTGTTGCATATTTCTGATGAGTGTGGATAACAAAATCAACTGTGGGATGATGCCTGTAAGCCGCTGCGTGAACACCTTTTTCGGATGACGGCTTAATATCACCATCATAAGAACAATCTTCGATATTAACAACAACAATATCATCCGGAGTAAGGGTTTCATACGCCCTGCCTGACGGTGTGATAACAAACTGAGTTTCCGAAATACGAGCGGAAACATTTCCCCATGTGCGTGCAATAAGGCCTGTTTCTATAAGCTTTTTACCTGCTTCAACCACAAGTTTTTTTGCTTCTTCAATTTCATATGCCATAATTTTTCCCTTTCAATAGTGCAATAAATTTAATATACACAAAAAGGGCGGAATCGGTAAATTAAAAATTTGCCAATTACCGCCCAAGTTTTAATTAGTAATCAATCTTTTCGCACTTGGAAAGCACTTTATCAAAGCGGCGGATACATTCATCAATATCCTCTTCGGTGTAAGCACTTGAAGTGTAAAGACGAGAGCCTGCAAGAGTAACAAGGCCTTCTGCCATGTAAGCAGCGCCCATATACTGCATTTCGGTTTGGCGAATACCTGTTTGCTTAAGAACATTCGGAATTGTCCACGGCTTCTTCCAGTTGATGCTAAACTGCATTGTTGCAACTGTGTGAAGCTGGCAAATAGAACCTACATTGTAGCAGATAAAGGGAAGATCATACTTCTTGATGGATTCATTGATGCCCTTTGTGAGGCGATCTGCCATTTGACCTGCAACCTGGCAAGCATTTCTCTTTTCAATCTCGCAGATAACGGTGTAGCCTGCGCAACAAGAGATAGGTGTGGCAGCCATGGTGCCGCCGCACATTGCCTTATGTATTTTCTTACCTTCGGATTTATCAAGGCCTGCGCCGAGATATTTCATAACTTCTCTGTGGCCGCCGATGCCGCCTGCACCCGGATAGCCGCCTGCGATAATCTTACCGAAGATGGTGATATCGGGATCAATGCCGTAATAGCCCTGAGCACCGGAAAGACCGATACGGAAGCCTGTTACAACTTCGTCGCAAACAAGAAGTGCGCCGTACTTGCGGCAAAGAGCCTGAACGCCCTTCGGGAAATCTTTATCAACCGGGCGTGTTGCTGATTCGGGGCCGCAGGGCTCGATGAATACAGCAGCCGTGCCGCCGCGGAATTTATTGAGAATGAGCTTTCTTTCAAGGCTCTTAAGATCATTCGGGAAGAATTCCTGAGTGTGCTTGAATACGAAAAGCGGAACACCGTGAGACTGAAGATTAAGTGTGCCGGGAACACGCATGCCCCATGCAAGCTGATCGGACCAGCCGTGATAAGCACCGCCCATTTTGATAACATTTTTATGGCCTGTTGCAAGACGGGCTACACGAACCGCGCACATGCAAGCCTCTGTGCCCGAACCGAGCATACGAAACATTTCAACAGAAGGAACGCATTCGGAAATTTTCTTTGCAAGCTTATATTCATAAGGATGGAAAAGACCTGTGGAAGGGCCGCAATCCTCAAGGAGCTCAATAACCTTATCTCTTACAACATCATCGTTAGAGCCGATGATTGTGGGGCCGCCTGCCTGAAGGAAGTCATAATATTCATTACCGTCAACATCATAAAGCCTGTTGCCCTTTGCCTTTACCATAACAATCGGGAAAGGATAGTTGAAAGCAAGATTGTGCTGAACGCCGCCGGGAATGATTGTTTTAGCCTCTTCAATCTGCTCCTTAGACTTTTTGCACTTCTTTGCGAAGTACTCTTCCTCATATTCTTTAAGCGCAGATCTGCTGATTGAGTAAATCGGCTTTTTGATAAGCGCATCGAGTTCCGCATTAAGCACTGTTGCATCGGGATACTCTGTGATTGCGAATCTTGTATCCATTAAATAGATCCCCCTTGAATTGATTTTAATATAGTATTTTAAGTGAGCAGCGCCGCCTGCAATGCAGGTGTGAGCGATTACTCACAATAAGTACATATTTAGTATATCACTTTTCAACGATTTGTCAAACCCCTAATCAATATTTTTTGTTAAAATTTCTTTGAATTGTTGCAGGATTATTAAAATTATGATAATATACTGTTTAGTATTTAGACCATATATTTTGCGAAAGGCGGTTTCCTTTGTTTGAATTGCACAAAAGCAAGCAAATTGCTTTGTGCAAGCTTACAAAAATAATTAAAATGACAAAAAAACACAACAAAGAAGCGTTTGACAGAATTTCTCCCGAAAGGCAAAATGAAATTCTTGAAACTGCCATTGAAGAATTTTCCTCCAAGGGATATAAAAACGCAAACATAAACATAATTTCAAAAAATGCAGGCATAAGCATCGGCCTTATGTATAAATATTTTGCAACGAAAGAAGACCTTTTTTTAACCTGCATTTCAAAGGGAATGGTGCTGCTGCGCGAAACGCTTGAAGAAATAATGAAAAGCCACGATAAGCTGCTTACCAAAGCCGAAAAAGTTATCCGCGCAAGCTGCGAGCTTTCAAGAGAATATAAAAATTACATCAAGCTTTACAATGAAATCACCGCGGAAAAAGACGGCGAACGCGCCGTTGCCTTTGCAAGGGAAATAGAAAGCCACACAAGCAGAATTTACATAACCGCAATTGCTCAGGCGCTTGCCTGCGGCGATGTGCGCCAGGATCTTGACCCAAGACTTTTTGCCTTTTTCCTTGATAATCTGCTTACAATGCTTCAGTTTTCCTACACCTGCGCTTATTATAAAGAACGCCTCAGCATTTACACCGGTGTGAACATAGACGAGGCAAACGACGATGAAATTGTTGCCCAGCTTCTTAAATTTTTAGAATCGGCATTCACCTTCACAAAATAATAAAACAACCGAAATCGTAAATCTTGCCGGCATGCCGGCTTTGCGGCAAAATCACATTGATATCATTTGCGATACAAGCCGCCAATATCGCCATTGGAATTTGCAAAGGCATATTTGAATGGCCGAACATTCATCACACCTTGCCGGGCTACAGCAGGGGCGCCGTGATTTATATTTATGTAGCCGGAAAGGCAAACACTATGGCAAAATATGTTATCACCTACGATATAGGCACAACGGGAATCAAAACCTGCCTTATTGAAATTGACGAATCAATGAAAATCCTTGCTTCCTCAACTGCGGGCTACAATCTTTATGTTGACGATGAAACCGGAGTTAAAGGCGGCGCAGAGCAGGATGCGGATGAATGGTGGGAGGCTATGTGCACAACCACAAAAACCGTGTTAAGCAAAACGCCCCACGTTACCAAAGAAATGATAGAGGGCATCAGCTTTTGCTCTGCAATGCAGGGGCTTGTGCTTGTTGACAAAGAGGGTAATTGCATTCGCCGACCCATGACATATATGGACCAAAGAGCAAGAGAAGAGCTCAAAAAAGGCATTGCCCACGGTGTGCAGGTTGCCGGTGCGGAGGTTACAAAGCTGCTTAAATACCTCCGATACACGGGCGCGGTAAGTTCCTCCGTTAAAGACCCGATTTGGAAATATAAATGGGTTGAGGCTCATGAGCCCGAAAACTTTAAAAAGATTTACAAATGGCTTGATATTAAAGAATATCTTATTTTGCGCGCAAGCGGCGAATTTGTTATGACACAGGATTCCGCTTTCGGCACACTGCTTTATGACACAAGAAAAGGTCACGAAGGCTGGTGCAATCCCGTTTGCAAGATGGTTGGCGTAAACATTGAGCACATGCCCACCATTAAAAAGAGCACCGAAGAAGTGGGCAAAATAACCGAAAAAGCCGCAAAAGAGCTTGGCCTTGCAGAGGGCACGGCTGTTTACGGCGGAGGCGGCGACGCTTCGCTTATCGGCGTAGGCGCAGGCGCAGTTGAAATCGGCGACACTCATATTTATTCCGGCACATCGGGCTGGGTAGGCACCGTTGTGCCCGAGCAAATCGTTGACGCAGGTGCGATGATGGCGGCGATAGTAGGCGTTGATCCCGAGGCTTACAATTATTTCGGCGAGCTTGAAACATCAAACAAATGCGTAAGCTGGGTTAAGGATCACCTTGCACTTGACGAAATCGGCGTGTTCCTAAAAAAATACGGCAATGCTTCGGACAGCTTTGAGCAGGTTGAGTTTAACCTTTACGATTACCTTGAAGAAGTTATAGACACCATTCCCGCCGGTTCCAACGGAGTTGTGTTTACACCGTGGCTTCACGGCAACAGATGCCCGTTTGAAGACCCGAATGCGGCAGGTATGTTCTTTAACATTCGCCTTGAAACCGGCAAAACAGAGCTTATCAGAGCCGTTGTTGAGGGCATTTGCTTCCACATGAGATGGATGCTTGAAAGGCAGGAGCAAAAGGTTAGCAAATATAAGAAAGAGGATACCGTTCGCTTCTGCGGCGGCGGCGCACTCGGCGAAACCACCTGCCAAATTCTTTCCGATATTCTTCAAAGGGATGTTGTTGTGGTTGAATCACCGCAAAACATCGGCGCAGTCGGTGCTGCTGCCTGCATTGCGGTTGGCATGAAGCTTATTCCGACAATGAAGGATGTTAAAAAGCTTATTCCTGTTAAAACAATATACCACCCCAACAAAGCAAACAAAGCCGTTTACGACAGAAATTTCCAAGTTTTCAAAAATCTTTATAAAGACAACAAAAAGAACTTTGAAATTCTTAACGGCTGATTATAATTCAAAACAGATTATAAATCACAAGCACCCGAACGAAATGTTTGGGTGCTTTTTTGTGCAATTAACACGGTAGAAAACAGCACCTCTTGCCAAAAAAACAAGAGGTGCTGTTTATTTAGAATATTGCGTTGATTATTTATCCAAGTCAACCGTGTAAGTAAGCTTATCGTCGCTGAAAGAAATAAGCTCGCTGATTTCAAGTTCTATCTGCGTTGAATCATCCCTTAAAATATAAACCTTTGAAACTTCCTTTGTTGTGCCGGGCTTAACCTTAACATCCCAGCCGAGTTCATCTGAACCGCCGTCAAGGAAAGAGCTTTCAAGTCCGATACCATCCTGATAAGCATCATCTTTAAGAGCCACATCGAAGCTTTGGGCTTCTGATGAATTATTCGTGAAATTATAGGTGATTTTAATGGAATTTTTTCCTTCCCAGTTTTTGCACTTTTCCGCGGATTTAACCGTGCAGATATAATCGCCAATTTCGCCCTCCGTTTTTTCTTTTTCCTGCGTTGCAACCGAGTTTGTTGCTTCCGAAGCCGCGCCGGCCGTTGTTTGAGCACCCGAAGACGAATCGGAGCCGCCTCCCGCCGAGCCTGCGATGGCGATGATTATGATTATTCCGACGATAACCGCAAGAATAATCAGCCTCTTTTTCTTCTTCTTTTTCTTTTGCTCATCAAGTGCCTGATTAACCGCCTGCTGCACCGCGGAGTTATTATCCTGCGGATTTTGATATTGGTTTTGATTTTGATTTTCCATAAATTTTACCTTCCTTTGTAAATATACCGTTTTGGGATATTTTAATAATACCATTTTGGTATAGTTATGTCAAGGTGATTTTATGAAATTGAAAGAACTGCGAAAGGAAAAAGGCATTTCCCAGCTGAAGCTTGCCATGGATTTGTCCATGAATCAAAACACAATCAGCAGATACGAAACCGAGGAACGCCAGGCGGATTACGAAACGCTTATTAAAATTGCTGATTATTTCAATGTTTCCATAGATTACCTTTTGGGGCGCACGGAAAACAGAACTTTTTTTAAATAGCCTTAAAAGCATAAAAGCAGCCGCGAATCTTTTGCGATTCGCGGCTGCTTGCATTATATTAAATTCAAATCAGGCACTTATGCCCTGGCAACCATTTCACCGTATTTTTCTTTGCTTTCCCTGATGAATGTTTCCACCTGCAACGCGGAGGGCATTGCATCCGAGCAGCTGTGAGCCGAAACAAGGATTGAAGCCGAAGCAGAGCCGAATTCAAGGCAATCGATAATATCCTTGCCCTGAAGCAGGCTGTAAAGAAATGCGGAGCCGTAGCCGTCTCCCCCGCCGAAGCCTTTAAGCAGATTTGCGGGGAAAGGCTTAATGTTATAAAATTTGCCGTCGTTTGTGTAAGCGGTTGAGCCTTCTTTGCCGTGCTTAATAACGCAAATCGTTGCACCGAAGGACTGCCAATATTCCGCCGATTCCTTATCGGAGGATTTAATGCCCACTATGCCCTCGGTGAGGTCAAACTCCTCGCGCGAGCCCATAATGATATCGGCATTTTGAGCCGCAAGGCTGTAATAAACGGCGATCTCATCCTTGGATTTCCAGGTGTATTCGCGGTAATCAATGTCAAAAACAATGCGCACATTGTTCTTTTTTGCAAGCATAATCGCCTTGAGGCACGCTTCGCGGCTGGGGCTTTTTGCAAGCGCCGTTCCGCTGATAACAATTGCCTTGGCAGATGCTATATATTCCTCGTCTATATCCTCGGGCGCGAGGCAGAAATCCGCCGCATTATCGCGATACATCAAAATCGAGGATTGCTCTTTTGAAAGGATTTCCGTAAAGGTAAGGCCGATGCATTCGCCGTTTTTTGCGCGGGTTACATGGCTTGTGTCTATTCCCTCTTTTTCAAAATAATCAACAACAAAATCGCCGAATTGATCGGCGGAAACACAGCCGGCAAAGCCCACTTTGCAGCCGAGGCGCGCAAGACCCACAGCGATATTTGCAGGCGAGCCGCCCACATATTTGTTGAAATTCGAGGACTCGGAAAGAGGCCTGTACATATCCGTAGGATTAAAATCTATCGCAATTCTGCCGATCGGAATAAAATCGAGCGGCTTGCTCATATCAAATTCAATGTATTTCATAATTTTTACTCCCCTGAAAATATATTATGCCTTATTGTTGCTGCCGAAAATCAAAATATGGCGCTTTGCGTTTTCATAAGCACCCTCAACCTCCGCCGCCTGCAAATCATAGTAGCCGGAGATTGCATTTTCGGAATATGCCCGCCTGACGGATTGCTCAACGCAATCAAAGGTGGCCGTGGCGATGTTTATTTTTTTAATACCTGTTTTTGCGCATTTAACAAAATCATCCGGGCTGATTCCCGTGCCGCCGTGCAAAACAAGCGGCGTTTTAATACTTTCGGCGCATTGCTTTAAAATATCAAATCTGAGCTTCGGCTCAAATTTATAATTCCCGTGTGCATTGCCGATTGCAACGGCAAGTGCGTCAACATTGGTTTCGGCGGCAAATTTTACGGCATCTGCGGGATTTGTGCAATTGATTGCGATATCCTCGCTTCCGTCCTCCGAGCCGCCGACACAGCCGATTTCGGCTTCAACGGCAGCGCCGTATTCTGCTGCTTTTTTCATAACCCTTTTTGTTTCGGCAATGTTTTCTTCAAGCGGGAGACCGCTTCCGTCAAACATAACCGAAGTGAAGCCGAGCTCCAAAGCGCGGAAGATTTTTTCCTCTGTTTTGCCGTGGTCAAAATGAACGGCAACGGGCACCTTTGCGCCCTTTGCGGCGGCAACCATAAGCGGGCCGATAACATCGAGCGGCGATTGCTTTAGCCTAACCTCCGCAATCTGAATTATAATCGGAGCGGAAAGCTCCTCTGCCGCTTTTATGATTCCGAGCACCATTTCCATGTTTGCAACGGAAAAGGAGCCGACGGCATAACCGCCCTTTTGAGCGTTTGCCAAAAGGCTGCGCATATTAACAAGCATATTAAATTAACCCCCAAAGCATGCAGTTAAAGCCTGCATAAGCAAAGCCGCGAACTTCTTTTTTGAGCCGCGCAAGACGCTTTGCTTTATTAAAATGCGAGTTGATCTGTAAGCCGAGTTCTGTTGTAGGCAATTATCTATCTCGACGCACCATTGCTGATGCGCTCCAGCCACATTTCGGGATTATGTGCCGAGCCGGCATCCTCCCCTTCTGTGTTGCAGCGGATAGGGTTTACATGGCAGCGAATGTCTCCACCCGCTCGGTGAGCTCTTACCTCGCCTTTCCATCCTTACCGCATAAGCGGCGGTTTATTTCTGTTGCACTTTCCCTAAGGTCACCCTCGGCGGCCGTT
>ENA-ORNO01001269-ORNO01001269.1-human-gut-metagenome-genome-assembly--contig:-NODE-1269-length-12075-cov-3.859734_pt1 | contig 12075 bp, 10 predicted proteins | sample MGYA00242117_ERZ509026 | MGnify/ENA primary metagenome ERZ509026 (study PRJEB26280, sample SAMEA2338710) | human gut metagenome | biome: human gut; feature: human-associated habitat; material: faeces... | reverse complement strand
TACCTCGGAACATTCGTGTTCCGAGGCTTTTTTATGCCCGAATACTGCTTTTTACGGCGGTGTTTGGGCATTTTTTCTTTGCTTCAAAATTTTGTGAGAGCTTTTGAGAGATTCTAAGATACAGCAAATTTCAAAATTCCAAAGTCATTTTAGTGCGATTTAGGGCATTTATGACTGAGACTTTTGAGAGACATCGCTCGAATCAAAATCGTAACACGAATTGAAATGAGCAAAAAATTTGAGAGTTCGAATCCTAAAACTTCCTTTTATTTCACTGTATTTTTTTGTTTTTGCGTTTGCTTTTTATTAATATTTTGAAAAAATGTATATAAAAAGAGTGAGCAATATAAACGCTCACTCTTTCTTAATTAATAAATTACTATATTATAATCTTTTGCAATCATTTCATAGTAAGCTTGTTCAATTTCTTCCCACGCTTTTTTCGGATCACTGTTTTTAGTCTTTTCAAAAGCAAAATAAGCATCGGCGAGTTGTGGATACTTTGTAATTGTTTCTCCAGAAATTACCTCATCGGTAATCATATCTGAAAATGCTGCCTCATACCAAATTTGATAACTTCTGTTTGTCATATAATCAATGACCGCCTCTTTGCTGATTCCATATGTTCTTTGACAATAATCTTCATTTATCGTGTTGTCATTCTCCATATCTTTTTTGGCTCTGTCTATTCGTGCTTTCGCAGCAGAATTTATATTTAAGCCATTCTTTTTAGAATAATCAGCTATGATTATTTTTCTAACTAACTCATCCGTTGTTATATTTTTATCGCTTATTAAATATACATCTTTTTGAGTTTGTGTTATTTTGATATCATTTACTTTAGCTATAGCCTCCTGTTTAGAAGCATTTTTCATAGCTATATCCATTTGTTCTCTGAACGATTCATTTTCAGTTATTGATGTTTCATTATCAGAATCTACTGTTACATTACTATGAGAGCACGCAGCAGGACAACTCATTAACAGACACGCATATATTAATAAAGCCAATAAATTTATTTTTTTCATACAATCTGCTCCTTAATATCGTTATACTGTTGCCCTTTCGTCCAAGAGAAGTTTAATAATATCGTTCCATTAGATTCAAAGTTTTTCCCAATCTAGCTCTATGAAGATCATTCATTTGTATTTCATTAACAACTGTTTCAATAACAGCATATGTTCCTGATGTAAAAGCAGTCTGAACGTAGCCTCTTTTCGCACTATTAGAAGTAGTATATTCAATATAACTATAGTTTCTTTCAGTGTCTATAAATGAAACTACTTCTTAATTAATAAACTACTATATTATAATCTTTTGCAATCATTTCATAGTAAGCTTGTTCAATGTCATCCCATGCCTTAGAGCCATTACTTAATTTTTCTTTTTCAAATTTTTCATAGGCAGTTTTTAATTCCGGATGCTTTTTGGGCGTATCTCCATTTGATACTTCGTTTGTAATCATACTTGAAAAAGCGTGTTTCATTCCTATTTGATATATTCTTTTTTGAGCGTATTTTATAACCTCATTTTTAGATATACCATAATTATTAAGGCAGTATTCTTCGGTTAATTCACTATCATCGACCATTTCGTTATAAACTGAATCATACAAATTCTGACTCCAGTCATCTAATTTAAGTGAATTCTTTTCAGCATAATCTGTGATAACATAATATTCAATAATTTCATCAATAGTATTGCTATCTCCACCTATAGAATATAAATCTATGTCTACTTGTGTAATATCTGTAGAATTTACTTTCGCCAATTTTTTAGGATTATTAATGTGTTTCATTGCAATATCCATTTGAGATTTATACGAATTGTCAGAGTTGGTTGATTGTTCAGTTGAATTTTGATTGCTTTGAATTTTATCTGTATTTGAACAACTGCAAAATGAAATCAAAATTAAAAAAGATAAAGTCATTAAACATATTTTCTTTTTCATGTTGTTATCACCGCCTCTTTATAGCTTTGATTCTTTGTCCAAGTAACATTAATTACAAAAGAACCGTATGATTCAAAATTTTTACCAATACCTGCTTTATTCATATCATTTAAGGTTGTTTCATTGATTGTTTCTAAGATTATAACTTGTTTTGTTCCAAGAGATGCAGTATCAAAAAACAAAGGGAATTCCATTGGATTTTCATTTTCATCTGCCCAATCATAATAATCACAAATTTCAAATTTTAAATCCATAGTGAATTGATTTCCGCTTTTAACCACATTTCCTTGAGTTTTATATACAAATCCATTAACAGCCATAAACCAGTTTAATCTATTTTTGCTTAGTGAATCTAATGATACATCCATGCCTACTTGTGAACCTATGCTGTATTCTTGAGCAAATTTGCTTTGATTAACATATTCTGTAAAATATTCAGCTGCTCTCATATTCCTTTCGATTGTTGTATTATAAAGATTTTGTAATTTGGATGTTGAGTTGAGGATTTGATTTATGTTATCAAAATATAATTTTTGACCAAATCTATTATTGTCAATAAATCTGCCAAGCGCTAAAGATGCCTCTGGTAATATATTTTTATATAGATTAACTGCTCGTTCAACATCACTTTGAGCTTTTTCTAATTGTGCTGCTTTTTCAACACGATCTTTATTACTCATTGTATTCCATTCACTATCGCCATTAAGTTTTTCCTCAATGTATTTGGCATCAAATTTTGTATTTGATGAATCAAAAATATAACTATTTGGTTCACTGGCATTATCTTTATATGGTCCCATCATATATTGTTTGGATATATTAAGATATTTTTTATAATATGAGTTATTTACTATTTTCCCATTTGAATCAATTGAAAATCCCATTTTTCTCAAAGTTTCATCATTTAAAGTACCATCTTTAATTGATAAACTATACGCTTTTTGGTATTCTTCAATTGCTCCGGTTAATTCCCAATTATATTTATAATCTACTGATTTATCTTCATATAAAGTGGTTTCATATTTCAAATAAGCTTTTACAATTGCTATTTCATCATAAGATCTATTATAGACATATCCATAATCATCTGTTATGACTGTTAAATAATTTGTAGCAACATAACCAATTTTTCCGTTTGAAAGTTGAATTTTATCCCAAGTATAGCCGTTAGCCGTTGTTACAGATTTTTTGATTCTGGTCACTTTTGTACCATTTGTCAAAGATGTAACAATACTATAAGATGTTCCCGGACCACTTCTTATATTAACAGAACTCGTTGTTTTTATCTGACACAAATCATTTACTACGGTACCACCCTCGGTTGTTGAAGAACCGCCTGAAATATTTGAAATCATATTTATTAATCCGTTTGTTAATTTACCGGCATAATTATTTGATGTAATACTTGCAGATGAACTTGGCATAGGAAATTCAATTAAACACGATTTTGCCCCTTGTAAATATGCCCAAGTTTCAAGATATCCATTGCCGTGGGAATTACTGTGGCCAAATCCAAATTGTTGTCCAAAGTAGGAACCAACTTGCGAATTTCCATATGTTTGGTTTAACCAACCGTGAATATCTAAAACAATATTTGTTTTTTTACCGAATTTGCTACTAATGAAGTTTTTTAGTGATAATGCTTCAGGTGCGCTTAATGATTTATCACCTGTGTAATTTCTGCTTGTATAGTATGGTGAAAAATTGCCCGGCCAACATCTATTCATATCAATTTTCTTTGAAACTGTGCATCTGCCGGGACCATTATTTGTATAGCCGTCAGTAATTCCATCAGGATTTGCATATGGTATTACATAAATTGTCCAGTCATTAAAAGTATTTTTATTTTTTGAAGACAAATTATTCATCATACTTTTAGCAATATTCACAAGTTCAACTCCATCAAAAGCCCATGCATCTTCCCATCCATGCTGTTCAAATACTGCAAATACAACATTAGAACCTGAACCAATCTTATACCATTTTAAATCTTTACCCAGACCACTTTTACCATATGTTCCTGATGTAAAATTTGTATATGCTGGTATACTTGGAATTGATGGTGCTGAAGCAGTAGTAAGGGATGCAGTCTGAACATAGCCTCTTTTCGCACCATTAGAAGTAGTATATTCAATATAACTATAGTTTCTTTCAATATCTATAAATGAAACTACTTCTTGATTAAAGATTGTTCCTATTGACGCATAATCCGAATTCGGACCACCATAAACCGTTAATTCCTTTGTGGATTTCTTTAAAGATTGATGAGTCAGGTTTTTACTATATGAGCGAACGCAGTAATTACTTAAATCAGAATATCTTACATAGCCTCGCTTTCTGCCGCTTGTAGTATTATACTCAACAAAAGCATAGCCATTATTATCCACTGCCAATACAGCAACAAATTCGTTTTTGTAAACGCCACCTAACTTTACATAACTACTGTCTGTACCGGCATAAGCAGGTGAACTACCAGCCTTAACACGAGCAACGGTACTATCTACAGGACTTATATGAAGATTTGAACTATTGACAAAGCCTCTCTTTGTTCCACTCGGTGTACTAAATTCTACAAGTGAAACATATTTGCCATCTTCATAGTATTTTTGAAGTTCGGTAAAGCCTTCGCCGGAATAAATTGTTCCACTATTTATTGCATAATCAAATAAATAACAACTTTTCACAGTTAATTCAGAATCTGAATAATTATATCCGCCTGAAAAATGAGCTTCATCAATAGTACCTGAAATATTTGATACAGTTGAGACCGGAACATAACCTGATTTAAATGTTGATGTTGAACCTACAACATACGAAATAAAATACCAACCGGCATTTTTACCCATAACAACTATATCCTCACCACTATCAACACTGCCTACTGTTGCATAATCACTTGAAGAAGGCCCAAAATAAACAGTTCTCGCTGTATTCATTTTACCTGTTTCGCCGTAAAGTTTGGTTGTTGAATAAGTTTGCGGAACGAGTTCGTCCGGGAAAAGATTTTTTACAAATCTATCTGATGTTGCAGGATTATATCCCATATCTAAATTAAAATATGCACTGTTTAAATACAATATTTCAGCATTGTCATTTTCGCTCAAAAAGGCTCTAGCATATTCTTCACTTGAAAAATACACCTTTTCTAACAAGCCATTTTCATTTGTATAGTAAGAATCAGAAACACTAATCATAATGTTCAAACCACTTTCAATAACAAAAGCAATTTCTTTATCGATTTCAGTTTCACCCTGACAATCTAAATTCGGATTATTCTTTTCAACATTATCACATATAAGATAACCATTTTCATCAATACTGTATGTATAGATGCAATGTGTATTGAGATAATTAAGTATTATTTCCTGAGAATTCGAATCAACAAGTATACCACTACTTGATAAATTGTTTTCTTCATCAAGACTGAGCGTCATAATGCCATCACTTTCAATGCCGTACATAGCAGCATCAAATTCCGAAATATTTGAATAAGAGCGAGCTCTTGAAACAATTTCTGTTTCAGGTGTTTCATATTGAACTTCATTATCATCGATTAATAATTCGTCAAGTTCCTTTTGTGTATGCTCATCAGCAGTTAGCTCTACAAAATCGACATTTGGATAAAAGACTTCTAAAAACTTGTCCATTAATTCGGAATCAGAATAAAAATATTCTTCGTCAAATTCATCCTTATCCTCAAATACAAACTTATCTTTATGTTCTGCATAATGATAATAGTTGAGAATTGTTATGTTACATTTACTGTCTTTTTCAAACAAAACTGTGAATTCATCGTCTTCAAGCATAATTGAGTAGGATTCATCTAATGCTTCATTATAAGCATCATAAGTTTCAGATATTGAAACAATTACAGTTTTCTTTCCGTTAATTAGTTCTTTTAATTTTTCATCATATGTATTAAAAGTGTCCTTATTAACTTTTTCTTGTACTAAATAGCCATTTTTATCAACAGTATAGTTTTGATCACTTAAATTTTCGATAATTGAAAGAAAATACTTTTGTGACGATTTATTAATCCAAACGCCATATTCAGACGGATAAGTATCATCACTACTAACTATAGCGTTTAGCATGGCTTCATAAGATTTTGGATTATCATTATTTTCATATGTGCCATTAGAGGCCATGCCATAAGCAGAAGGGAATGAAATAATTTGCAACATAAAAATCAAAGATAAGAATATTGATAAATATTTTTTAGATTTTTTCATATTAACTCCTTTCATTATAACAAAATCAAAAGATTATAATTGATTTTAAATGTTAGTTATTTCTAAAATTATATAAATTTTAGAAGTGTTTTTGCTTAAATGTAGTTGCTATTATAACCAAATAAATAGTTGTTTATAGATTAAATAAATAGTAGGGTGCATTAAGTTTTATTCATATCAATATTCTTTTTATTTGATTTTTAATTAAAAAATTCACCTCATTTCCTAAAATTTAAATTATGATTCACATATTTTTATAAATAAAAATATAAAATTGTTTGTGTTTTTTTGTATAAAAATCCTTTATTATACTCCAATAATAACATAAGCAATAGCCATTGATCAATGTGAATAATGACAGCGTGCTATAAGCATTTATCATCTGTCTTTATGATATGAAATAGCAAAATTAGAAGAGGATTGCTATAAAAAGTGCGGTTATTTTTTATATAGTATAAGTAAAATGTATATAAATAATTTAACATATTGATTAAAAAGAGCAGAGTAGTTGCCCGCTCTGCCCTGTTTTATATATGGTTATATTGCGTTGCTAATTTCTGTTTATCAATATATTATGTTTTTGCTCCATAAAGGGTTCCTTTTCCTCTAATCCAATCACTATTTTTAGGATTTACCTTAGAAAAAGTCAAACGATATTCTCTGCCTTTTTTTACATTAAATATATATTTCCTCCTGATAAATTGGTTAATAGTTTTATATATTGTTCATACATATATGTAGTTGCTAGAATATAGAAAAAAGTAACGCTTTTTTGAAAAATTTTATTAGATTTAAGGTGTTTTTAAATGTTTATTGTAAATAAAAATACTTTCCATCAATAGAGTATTATACAAAGTAGTAAATAAAATTAGGATAGTCGAGTTAATTCTCGACTATCCTTTTCTTTTTTACACATCACTTTGTTGCGGTCGAACTTTCAACTTGTTGAGATTTGGTTACTGAATACTGTGCCATTCTTGCTCTGTTCTGCTCGAATACTTCGTCTACCATATGTGTATAGATTTTTGCGGTTACCGATATGTCAGAGTGTCCCATCCATTCTTTTGCCACATTGATTGGCACTCCGGCTGCCTGACAATCGGTGCAGAAAGTGTGTCGAAGTAGGTAGGGTTCGAAGTCGGGTGCTATGATTGAGTTCTTTACTTGATTGCGATATAAGTGAGCTCCGTTTGCTAAGTCCATTTCTTTTACGAAGTTTTTCCAGCTTTGATAGAAGGCATTGTCATCCATTCGTGTGTGCTTTTCGTACTTTACGAATACATATTCGTTGTTGAGTTCTTTTGCTTTATGTTCCTTTAATGCATCTAAAAGTACAGGCGGAATTGGTATCTTTCGTCCTGTTCCTGCTTCCGTTTTGGATTTGCCGACTGTCAGAATTGCGTTTTCAAAATCTATCCAATCCCACTTCATTCTTCGGATTTCTATCGGTCTAAGTCCGCAGCATAACATCGTAAGCACCATTGTTCCGGCATAGTGCTTTGGTATGGTTTCAAGTATCATTCGGCGTTCATCATCAGTGATTGGTCTGTGCTTGTTCTCGTACACAGTCGGCAGGACAATGCTGTACCCTGCCCATTCCATAAGGGTTTTTACATAAGGCACCGACGCGGGAATATGCACAACACGCCGGACAGCACAAACAAGACGGCAATGGCCACACTGCGCAGCACATGGCGTTCCGTTACAGACAAGCCCTTACGGTTGGCAGACACAGGCACCCTCCCCTTTTTGCAAAAATGCATAGAATTCTAATACAAGCGTACCACACCCGACCGTCTTTTGCAACACAGCATTAGCACACAGGATGCAAAAGCGACGCACCGTTTGGTGCGCCGCTGCGTGGAGTCCTATTTACCTGTCAAATCGGCGACGATCCTAGCGCCAAACGCCGGCGCATCCTCCATAACGAACCGCTTCTCCCGGGCGTTTATATTTACACATTTCCGCATAAATGGCAAATAAATTCAGCTTACCTATCTAAATACTTTGCGATAAAATCCTCGACTGTACGCCAATACAGCGTGGGCGCAACAGAAGACGAGAGCGCATGGCCTGCGCCTTCTACGGTAAGTTTCTCTTTTTCGCAGGCTGCAGCCGCATACAATTCGCCCAGCATACTGTACGGCACAAGCTCATCCGAAGAGCCGTGAATAAACAGCGTTGGTATGCGGCTCTTTTTCACCTGCGCAAGGGCGCTGGCCTGCTTAAAATCATACCCGTCACGAATCTTTGACAATACCGATGTGGCGTTGAGCACGGGGAACCACGGAATATGCAGGGCATCCGCCTCCCGTTGGAACTCATCCCATTCCGACGTGTAGCCGCAATCTGCAATAACAGCCTTCACATTTCCGGGTAAATCTTCACCTGACACCATCAAAACCGTTGCCGCCCCCATGGATACACCATGCAGAACGATCCGGGCGTTCGGCTCCCATGAAAGGATCCGGTTTATCCACTTTATAATATCCACACGCTCCGGCCAGCCCATACCGATTTTTGTTCCCTCGCTGTCGCCGTGGGCTCTTGCATCTACTGCCAAAACATTATAACCAAGCGTGTAAAATTTATGAACAAATCCGGCCATATGCTTGGCCTTGCTTGTGTAGCCGTGGCATACGAGAACATATTTTGTGCCGGTATTTTTGAACCGTTTTCCGTGCAGGCGCAGCGAATCAGACAGAATATACACATCCTCTCCGTGTGTAGCATACCATTCTTTAATTTCCGGCGTGCCTGTCATACCGCTGTATTTTGCACTTGCTTCCTCTTCATTACCGGCAGTATTCGTGGCTTTTTGAACCAAGTTGTTGAGTTTGCTCATATGGATAGGCGATTTCGTGTTGATTGAGATATCATAGAATATTTCCGCTGCCGTTGCAGTTAAAGCTGCCAGCCCACAAAGCGCGCCAAAAGCTATACATATATTCTTTCTATTCATAAAAATCTCCTCCTGCCGTCAAAAGCATAACATTGTCGCAAAATGTCATTTTGCAATCTGAAGCTGTTTTGTGCGCGCCCCGGCTGTCTTTACAATACCAAAGCGCTCTGTGTATATCAAATCACATTTTTGGACGGATGTCAATAAAACCGCTGCCACATTTTGCAAAAAAAAAGCAGACATCCACACGGATGTCTGCTTTTTTGCTTTTTCCTTCATTTTTTCGTTTTCGCCGGGAGCGGCATTGTTGTGCTGCTGCAGGCTACACATAATATTTTGCCTGCGCGTTCCACAGCGCTGCATATTGGCCGTAGGCGGCCAAAAGCGCTGTATGCGTGCCGCTTTCCACCAGCCTTGCGTGATCAAACACGGCGATGGTATCGCAAAAGACGCAGCTGGACAGCCGATGCGAAATGTAAATGGCCGTCGCGTTTGCTCAAAGGAATTGAAGTGGCTGTAAATCTCGTTCTCCGCAATCGGATCCAGCGCCGCCGTAGGTTCGTCCAGCGCCACCACCAAAATCAGTTGCCTGATGGTAACGCCCTTTTCGATACAATCGATCATCGCCTTTGGTATGGGCTTTGCGGCACTGGTCAGCTTTATCCTGCTTTAAAATCGACGGCTTGAAATCCGCTTCAAAATCGATCCAAAAGCCGCAGATTTTCATTAAGAAATCATCGTTTTTTTTTCATTCCGGGCATTTATATTGTTTATGCATCAAAAATGCAAAAGTAGAAAGCAAAATCCGATGAACCGATGTGGACTTTTTGAAGAATAATGATTGTTGTGTGTAATGCACGATAATAAAAGACTGCATACAGCGGCTACAAATGCGTCAAATTTGCAGAAACATCATTAACTCGTCTGTTTATCTGATTTGCTTAGAAAATAGTCAACAATCGGCACACAAGGTGGTATTAAATAACTAATACTATTATTTATAATTTTGTACAAAGAACATAATCACATCATAAAATCAGAAACTATGTTTAATAATATTGACATTATCTCATTTTGCGTTTATAATATTAAACATAAGGAGTGATATTATGGGAAAGAAATCCATTGAATTATTACCTCAAACTATGGAAATATTAGAAACGATGGGCGAACAAATAAAAATGGCTCGCTTGAGAAGAGATATATCGGCTGAATTGGTTGCCGAAAGAGCGAATATTAGCAGAGCAACTCTTTGGAATATTGAAAAAGGCAGTCCGTCTGTTGCAATAGGAAATTACGCTGCCGTTCTTCACGCACTTAATAATATGGACAGAGATTTACTAAAAGTTGCAAAAGATGATGAGTTTGGCAGAAAGCTTCAAGATTTGAATATTTCAACTAAAAAAAGGGCTTCAAACAAGGAGAAATAAATTATGGAAATTTATGTTTATGAATGTTTCAGTTCTTCCGAGTCAAGATTTATGGGCACTTTGTTTGTTGACACTGCAAAAAGAAATGAGCATTATTCATTTGAATATTCTGATGAATGGTTGAAAGAAACGAAGTTCTCTTATCAACTTGACCCCGATATTTTCTTTTATTCAGGCAGACAATTTCCGTCAAAGAATGAGTTTGGTGTTTTCGCCGATTCTTGTCCTGACAGATGGGGCAGAGCTTTGATAAATAGGCGTGAGAGAATTCAAGCCGACAGAGAAAAAAGAAAGCCACGAGAACTTCACACAAGCGATTATTTACTTGGTGTTTATGACGAAACACGAATGGGAGCTTTGCGATTTAAAACTGATAAGGACGGGGAGTTTTTATCTAATGACTCTGATGTGGCGGCACCGCCATGGACAACGCTGAGAGCGCTTGAAGAAGCTTCACGAAATTATGAAATTGATGAAGATTTTTTGAATGATAAATGGTTGAAACAACTGATAAAACCCGGTTCATCACTTGGTGGTGCAAGACCAAAGGCAAATATTGAAGCACCCGACGGCAGTCTTTGGATAGCCAAGTTTCCGTCAAAAAATGATGAGTGTAATATTGGTGCTTGGGAAAAAGTCACTCATGATTTAGCAAAATTGTGCGGTCTTAATGTACCTGAGTCAAAACTTGAAACATTTTCTAAATTAGGCAGTACTTTTTTGGTAAAACGCTTTGACAGAGACGGTAAAAAAAGAATTCATTTTTCTTCTGCAATGACTATGCTTGGCAAAACAGACGGAGCAAATGCAGATGACGGAAGCAGCTATTTAGACATTGTTTCATTTCTTAAATCATATGGAGCAAATCCTAAACAAGATATTGTCGAATTATGGAAACGAATTGTATTTAATATGGCGGTTAACAATACGGATGACCATTTAAGAAATCATGGATTTATTCTAACCAAATCCGGATGGGTGTTGTCGCCGTTATATGATGTAAATCCTGTTCCGTTCGGAGATGAATTATCACTAAATGTTGATGCAAATGATAATAGAGTTTCTGCTGATTTAGCCATTAAATCTGCATCATATTATAATCTTAAAGAACAGGAAGCGATAGAATACGCTAATGAGATTATCGGCATTGTAAATTCTAATTGGGAAAAAATTGCAGCACAATACGGTCTAAGCAGAAGTTCAATAGAATATATGAGACCGGCTTTCAGCTTAAATCCGATTGAATAATGACTTTTTATATTCTTCGTCACCAAATGATGCACTACCCTGCTGTAAAAGATAATGCGGATTTAGAGTTTCTTTATACACCTCAGTGTAAGGTTCGCAATTTATCATACGAATTTGCTATACGAAGCAAAAATAAAATTCCGAGAGATTTTTGAGAGACGCAAAGTCTGAAAAATGGCTTAAATAGGCGGTTTTGAAAAAAGATTGCGAGGCTCTGACTCCGTCATTTAAGGTTCGAATCCTTATACCTCTGCCATTACCTCGGAACATTCGTGTTCCGAGGCTTTTTTATGCCCGAATACTGCTTTTTAC
>ENA-ORNO01001255-ORNO01001255.1-human-gut-metagenome-genome-assembly--contig:-NODE-1255-length-12183-cov-2.488621_pt1 | contig 12183 bp, 8 predicted proteins | sample MGYA00242117_ERZ509026 | MGnify/ENA primary metagenome ERZ509026 (study PRJEB26280, sample SAMEA2338710) | human gut metagenome | biome: human gut; feature: human-associated habitat; material: faeces... | reverse complement strand
TGACTAAATGATAATTTCAATTCGGTATTATAATCGGTTGAAACATATAATTTGTATTTATTCGTTTTGGTTTTGCAACCAAAACGATTGGTAGCCTTGCGACCGCCGCCGGTGGCGGAAAAAGGGAGCAATGCGCTGTCTGAAATAACGAGCAATAGGAAGCACATTTATGTGCAACGCATTGCGACTATATTTCAGACGGGAGAACGAGGTTCGCCGCTACAAAACAATACACCGCTTTCTTCACATCAAAACATATGTGTGTGAACATAAAATTTCATCAAGACGGGCGTCCAATGAACGCCCCTACAGAATTGTGAAAACAATTACAATGCATATACACTAATTGGAGTATCCTTATGTTTAATATAACCGAACTTTTAAAAAATGAAACATCTGTATGGGAACGACTGAAAAATTGCGGAAAGCCTGTTGTGCTTTACGGAATGGGTGACGGTGCGGACAAGGTTCTTGCCGCATTTGACCGATACGGAATCAAAGCGTCTGCCGTTATTGCAAGTGATGATTTTGTGCGTGGGCAGAAATTCCACGATTTCACGGTGAAGAAGCTTTCCGATGTTGAAACCGAATTCGGCGACATTATAATCGCCCTCTGCTTTGCAAGCCAGCTCCCCGATGTTATGGAACACATAACGAAAATTTCCGAAAAGCACGAAACGCTTGTCCCCTCTGTTCCCGTCTTTGGAAACAAACTTTTTGACAATGATTTTATTACCGAAAATAAAGAGCAAATTGAAAGTGCATACAGTCTGCTTGCCGATGACCTTTCAAAAAAGGTTTACGAAAACATTCTGAAATTCTACTACACAGGCAGAATTGACCTCCTCCCCCCTGTCACAACCGACAAGGACGAGGCTTTCGGCAATATTCTGAAGCTCGGTGAAAACGAAAGCTATGTTGACCTCGGCGCATACAACGGCGACACGATTGACGAATTTCTGCACTACACAAACGGCAGTTACAAGCGTATAATCGCATTTGAACCTAACGCAAAGAATTTTGAAAAGCTGAAACTTCATTGCAAGGGCATGGCGAATGTGTCGCTTTGGCAACTCGGCTCATACAGTAAAAACACGGAGCTTATATTCAACAACAAGGCCGGTCGCAACAGCGCAATTGCCGACAAGGGCGTTGCAACAAAGGTTGCGACAGTCGATACGATTCTCTGCGGAATGGCAGCAGGCTACATTAAAGCCGATGTTGAGGGGGCGGATATGGAAACCCTTATCGGTATGCAGAAAACAATGGAAAACTGCAAACCAAAGCTGAATTTTTCGGCATACCACAGATTTGATGATATTTTCCGCCTTGCACTATACATTCACAGCGTGAATCCCGACTACAAAATTTTTCTCCGCCACCACCCATATATTCCGGCATGGGATACGAATTTATATTGTATATAATTTGCCGACGGCAAGTCGCCGTACGGGCTTTATATAAAACAAAAATGCATCAGACCTTTTTCGGGATCTGATGCATTTTTTAATAATTTCAGTTATGTCTTATTATTCGCTTACGAACAAGTGACAAACACCGCTAAATTATAATCAATGATTATTTTTTAGTTACTTTAAGTGCTCCTGTTGTCTTGTCGAAGCTGAATGTATATGTACCGCCTGATGCGATAAGTGTTACATTAGATGTGTAAGAGCTCTTGAGGTTCTTTGTACCGCTGTCAACAATCTTTGAACCGATTGTGTATGCTGTACCGTAGTTATAAACCTTGAATGAGTATGTACCCTCACTAAGCTTTACTGTACCCTTTGCAACATTGCTCTCGCCGCCCTTGTCATCAAGTACGAGGTTGATGTCACCCGATACATGAACATCATCAGCTTTCTCATCCTTTGTAGGAACATAACCTACAACGAGTTTCTTTGTTTTTGTGTTGAGTGTGAATGTGTATGTACCGCCTGTTGCGTTGAGTGTTAGGTAGCTTGAATACTTGCTGTTGAGTGAAAGTGAATTTCCGTTTGTTGTGTTGTTGATTACTTTGCTGTAACCGTAAACCACATTATCTGCAGAAAGCTTGAACTTGTATGTGCCTGCTGCAAGATATGTTGAACCAACTGCGATAGTTCTGCCTTTTACAGGCGAAAGAATTGTGTTGAGGTCACCGATGAGGTAATCATTCGGGAGATTCTTGTCATACTTAACAACGAGTGTGTTTGTCTTTGTGTTAAACTGGAATGTGTATGTACCGCCTGTTGCAACGAGTGTTGTGCTGCTCTTGAACTTCTTGTTGAATGTAAGACCCTTTGTTGTGTCTGTAAATGTCTTAGAGTAACCGAGAAGTGTGCCATAGTTATCAATCTTGAATGTGTATGTACCCTTCTGAAGAGCGATTTTTCCGCCTACTTTATCTGTACCGATTGATGTAAGCTTGAGCTTGATGTTGTCGCCGTATACATAGTAGCCGTCTGTAGGAACATCCGAAGGAGCAACTGTTGTGGGCTGTGTTGCCGGCTGTGTTGCTGTTGTTGGCTGTGTTGCTGTTGTGGGCTGTGTTACAGTTGTAGGCTGTGTTGCTGTTGTAGGCTGAGGAGCTGTTGTTGGCTCTTCGTCCTGAACGAGAACTGCCTTTGCAGTAAATGCAGCACCTTCTACTTTGTTAGCACTATTGTCAATATAACCGATGTCCTTCTTTTCACTTTCGAAGAGCTCCTTATATGTATCAGCCTCTGTACCTGTAAGATAATCAACATTGAGATTTACTGTTGTGTCACCGCTGCCTACAACATCAAATGTAAATGTGCAATAAACATTCTCTGACTTGAAGTTGAAAAGATCAAGGCTTGAGCAGGTGAAGAGAACCTTATTTGTAAGGCTTGGATTCCAAACGATGCTTCTCTGGAATACAGGGAAAACCTTTTCCCTTGTATTTGTTGATGCAAGCTTGAGAACCTTGCTGTCGTATGTAAGACTGCTCTGTGCATTAACGATCATGTGATCTGCCTTGAGAAGGTAAGTGACAACAACCTGCTTTGTCTGTGCATTGTAATCATACGAAACAGGATCTGCCACATTTGATGTAACATTGATCTTGTTGCCTGCACTTGTTTCTTCGCTTGTTTCGGCAGCACTTGCTGAGAAAGGCAGAGCTGTGAACATGCACAGCACCATCATTACCGCAAGAACCACAGAAAGCTTTTTCTGAATTTTTTTCATACTTGCTGCTCCTTTAATAAAATAAAATTACCGTTCGCCACAGTTTTGTGGCAATACTTCTAAGCTTCGGAAACTTTAACAGTACAAAATTTCCGAGGACATTTAGATTATAGCACATTTAAGTTGTTCGGGCAATGAATCTGTTATTCTTTTAACGGAAATGTTTTAGCTAAAAATCTGTGCAAAATAACGGTGAAATTGTTGCATTGTACAAATTTTCGTGCTTATTATTGTGTATATTGCCTTTTTATCGACAGTTTTTACATATATTGACAATTACAATATAAGAAATTTCAGTGTTTTACGCCTGTTCATTTCATATAAAAAACAAAAGTCCGAATTCGAGAAATATCGGATTCGGACTTGCTTATTATCAGAATTTATCAGAATGATTTAAAAAGCTCAATTGCTTTTGCGGGATCTGCGGCTCTGAAAACGGCTGTTCCCGCAACGCACACATCAACGCCTGCCTCTGATGCCTGCTCAATGGTATCTCTGCCGATTCCGCCGTCAGCCTCAATAAGGATATTGTTCAGACCTCTGCGTTGGCATTCCCTCTTGATTTCCTTAACCTTCGGCATCATCTCGGGCATAAAGCTCTGTCCGCCAAAGCCCGGTTCAACCGTCATAACAAGTACAAGGTCAAGCTTTTCAAGATACGGAAATACTGTCCAGGCAGGAGTGTTTGGCTTTAAAACAAGTCCGGGTTTGATTCCTCTTGACTTGATTTTCGCAATTGTATCATCAATGTCAGAGTCACATTCAACATGGAAGGTGATGATATCCGCACCTGCATCGGCAAAATCGTCAATATATTTAAGCGGATCGCTTATCATAAGGTGAACATCAAACGGGCGGTTTGAGAACTTTCTTACCGCCTTGATTACGGGAGCGCCACAGCTTATGTTCGGAACAAAGTGACCGTCCATAACATCAAGATGCATCCAATCGGCGCCCGCCAGATCCATTCTTTCAATTTCTTCACCCATTTTTGAAAAGTCACAAGACAAAAGTGACGGAGCTATTTTCATATTTTACATCCTTTCCTACGGTTTTTGGACAGCCGGAGCAAAAACAGCGGCGGCGCCCCAGAACAACGCATAAATCAACACTTCAAGCGAACCCATAACCTGTACACCGGCATAAAGCGAAAGTGTTGACGCAACGAGCAATCCGAAAATTACGGCAATCAGCTGAATTATGATTGAAAGCGAAATATTGTGCTTGATTTTTACGCAACCCGTAACTGCACGGGCAAGCGATGCGGCTTTGCCGTTTGTAATGAGATATGAACGGGAGGTTTCCTCAACCGTATCCTCAGCCTCCCTGAGAACATTTCCGAGTCCTGTCGGAAGCACCTTGATACTGCGGTAGAACAAATCGTAGAGTTTTGCAACAAGGTCATTTGTAACATTATAATCGGTTGTTCTGATGAGAAAGCTTATTCCGTTGGTTTCGGCTCTCTGCATTTCAGCCTTGAGCTGAGCGTCGGGAGTGTATCTTGTAACAAACATTGCAACAAGTCTGCCTGCTCTTGACAGATATGTGACCTGTCTGCCCTGAGAAGTATATTTCTCTTCATATTCCATATTCGGAACTTCCACGCTGTACTTTTCCATAAGCGTGCGTGAACCCACAAGGATTCTTTCGCTCTTAATCCATCCCACAAGTCCGATTTCATCCTCATAAAGAACGCTTTCAACCTCGGGAAGTGTTTCCTCGGTTTCTGCAACTACCGAATCAAAAGCATTTGCAATCGGATTCTGAGCCTCTTTAAGAATTGCAATTCCGCAGAGAAGAGATTCGTCAATGCCGTAATCCTCAAAGGTTTTGATGCCCTCAAGCGAGATTGACTCGGCAGGGAACAATTCATTTGCATCTATCATTATAGCCGTACTGTCACAGAACTGCTTTACCGACGGATAACCCGAAAGCATTGAGCCGTAGGAAAGCAGAGTTTTGCAGAGCTTTCTCACGGGGGCATTAACAGAAAGAAGTGTTGCCACAGGCACAGACACAGCCGTAATAAGTGCAAATGCATTCAAAGCGTCTGTAAATGACAGCTTAACAACACCGTACATTACCGCAATGATTATTGATGCAATTGTTGTTATCGGGGCAAGCTTTGATGCCAAATCCTCGCTCGGATCGGGTGCATAAGATATTTTGAGAAAGTTTGACGGAAATTCGGTCTTATGCTGATAGGCAATTATCGGACGGTCGGCGGCAGTACCGCTCATCATCTGCATTGCAACAGACTCGTTGTTGTAAATCTTTGACGCATATTTCTGTCCCTTTGACGAAACAAACTTGAAATTGTCCTTTACACGAAGAACCATATAAAGCTTTCCCACATTATTTGCAAAGAACGCAAGCATAGGAATTACCGTGTAGTAGTTCACATGAAATCCGTTCAAATCGCCAAGGCAGAAGAATGACACAATTATCTGAACCATTCCTGCCGCACCTGCAACGGCAACGGCTGTATCGGAATTACCTTTGATATGCACAAGCGGTGAAAGTCCGCTGAGCATTGCCACACGGTTCAGCACAAGCGATGCCGCCATAAGAATAAACAGCAAAATTGCGTATGCCGCCGGTGCAAAAGGAACTGCCGAACATATTGCACTCGGAAAAATTCTTGTAACGATTGTGAGAACAACCACAACTGCGGCAATTATTCCCGACAACAGACTTCTCATAAAGAGCTTTCTTATATTATGATTCAGCTCATAGAGAATACTTTTTTCGTCCTCCTCGCCTGTATAATCCTCAACAGGCTTTGAATTTTCCTCTTTTACGGTATCGTTATCGTCGGATTCATCCTTTGAAAAGATTCCGACAAGGGCAGAAATAACCTTTTCGCCTATAGGGCGGTTATCCTTATGCTTTTCCTCGGTCGGGGCAATCTCCTCATCAACGATTGTCGGTTCGGGACGAAGCACATGAGCGATTACCGAAGGATTCTTTGAACGCACATACTCCTCATACTCATTCGCTACAGCCTCGGAAAATCTGCCTGCCTTGACATTGAGAATATTTCTCGGTTCATCGGGACGATACACGGGAACTTTTGCAACCACCTTGCGAGGCGGTTTTTCGGTATTCGGAAACTGATGAACGTGAGTCTGCGAAGCCTCTTTCTTTTCTTTGGGTTCGGTCTTTTCCTTTGGCTTATCCTCGGGCATGTCGATATCTATGGTATGGTAGCTTTTAATTTCAGCCTCGTCACGAAACTGGTCAACCTCTCCGAGCACTTCGCCCGAAAATTCTGTATTTTCATCATACTCAGGTGTGAGGGTAACTATCTTATTTTCTTCCTCGGCGGCTTTTTTCTTTGCCTCCTCATACTCACGCTTGGCTTTTTCGGCTTTTTCAGCAGCCTTTTTTTCAGCCTCTGCTTTAAGCTGTTCGGGAGTTACAAGGTCATCGTCATTTCCGTCCATTATAAGCTCTGCCTGCATTGTGGCGGCAGTCTTATCCCCGACTATTGAGTTTGAAGTATCAGGTTCGGATTCATCAAGCGGATTTGTATTTTTTAACCTCGGCTTTTTATCGGCATTGCTGAAAATCTCTTCAATCTTCGGCTTTGCACGGTATTTCTGTGCCGTCTGCTCCATTCGCTCCTGATCGGCAAGATAGTGGGTTTCTTCGAGTATGCTCTCGATTTCAAGCTCTTTAAGCCTGTCCTTGTCCATATCAGCCAAAGCATTCACTCCTTTTTATTTACTCTCGGGCAGATAGTTAGATTTATCGGAAACTATGCCGCCCGAGCTGTACTCTCTGTTTTTACAATCTTTGACATTTGAATACACAACTTCAATATCATCAAATGATTTTATTTAAACATAAAATTTCATCAATGCGGGCGTCCGATGAACGCCCCTACATACTTTCATAAATTTTACATTTTACATTTTCAACTTTCAATTTACAAAATCAGCGGTTTTTCATCGCTTTGTACATCAAAATTCCTGCGGCAACCGACGCATTAAGGGAATTTATCTGACCTTTCATGGGCAATGACGCTATTACATCGCACTTTTCACGGACAAGTCTTGAAATGCCCTTACCTTCGTTGCCGATAACAATTGCACACGCACCCGAAAAATCACACTCGTCATAATCCGTGCCGTCCATATCTGCGCCGTAAACCCACACGCCTTTTTCTTTGAGTTCATCAAGTGTAACTGCAATATTGGTCACCCTTGCAACACGCATATATTCAATTGCGCCTGCAGACGCTTTGGCAACCGTGTAGCTTAAACCGGCACTTCTGCGTTTCGGAATAATAATTCCGTGAACTCCGGCACATTCTGCGGTTCTGATTATTGCGCCGAGATTATGCGGATCTTCAACCTCATCAAGCACAACAACAAACGGAGCTTCGCCCTTGCTTTCGGCATATTCGAGGATATCGTCAACCGTTGAATAATCCTTTGCCGCCGCAAATGCGACAATACCCTGATGAGTTGCACCGCCGCTCACATAATCAAGCTTTGTGCGGTCAACTTCCTTAACGGGAATTTTTTTATCACGGGCTTTTGCGAGGATTCCCACAATCGCACCGCTCTTCTCACCCTTTGCAACAAGAATTTTGTCAATTGGGCGATTACTGCGAACAGCCTCGCTTACAGGATTTCGCCCTGCAATCACATCAGGCTTTTGTTCTGTATTTTCAAATCTTTCGTTTTTCATCATAATCAGCCTTATTCGGTTTCCTTTTTATTTTTTGTGTCTGCATTGGACACACCGCTTCATTTTGCTATCTATTATAACATAACAATTCAAATTATTAAATACTTTTAAGCCATTTGTTTTTAAAAACTCAAACTCTGTACAATGTATCAAGAGCAATCGCTCCGGAGTCGATGTATTCGGGAATTATGCCGTACATTCCCGTTTGTATGTCCTCAAAAAGTATCATATGCGGAGGGAACACTGTAAAACTGCAGTACACGGCAATCAAAAGCAACATCATAAACACGCAGGGCAAAAAAAGCTGTTCAATTTTTCTTTCGCCGTATTCAAGCCTTGCGCTGAGTGCAAACGCAGAAAAACACACGGCAATTGCACAAATGAACATTGGCAGACCTGCACTTTCAACACCGAGTGCATAGATTAGCAGATATGTTGCAAGACAGAATATTCCGACAAACCACAGCGAAATTATTCTTGACACGGCAAAGCGATGGAATCCCGAGCGTTTTCCGATTGCCTCAACAAGACTCCACACAAGGTAGGAAAGCATAACAACCTTGGTCTGCTCCCACATACTGCCGTTTACAGCACCGAAAAATATGCCGAGCAACGCACCGTTTGTCAGCGAATAAAGATTTTTGAACACAATTATCATCAACGGAACAATGACAAGCCCCCAAAGCCTCATTTTCACGGTTTCCTTTTTCATAAAACACACCTCGCCGATGTATTTTATGAGTATAGATTGTCATATATTACCTTGCCACAATTTGAATCGCAGAAAAAAATGTTTTTTTGAATCACGAATTTGCGATTTATTTTTCTAAATTTGCACTTATACATTCTGTATAACTCAACATTTTGAACATCAATGTGGAAAACTATGTTGAAAGTGTTAAAAGTGATGTTAAAAAATCCCGATACTACACGAAATTTACAAAGTTGTAACTTTTAACATTAAAAAAATAGGTTTTCCACATTTTTGGATACAGGATTGTAACGGGGAAATTAGATTACATTCTGTATAATCCACATGTCAAGTGGTATTTTTTGCTTTTTTTCAACATTTTTAATTTACAGAAAATGTTTTATAAAATCAAAAAAACAGGCACACCGCCGTGTACCTGTAAATTTCGTGTTAAATTGTCGGCTTTTAGTTTCTGAGAAGATGAATCGCCGTTTCAGCTTTCTCAATAATTCTCAAATCATTATCATAGGAGCACATTTTTCGTGCCTGTTGCAAATCAACCCAAATATAACTGTCAATTTCCTCCTCCTGAATTTTAACATTATCTGTAAATGCCTGTGCAAGGAAAAAGACAACCCGTTTGCGAATTTTACCGAAAGGACAGTATTCGCTGATTTCACGAAAGCCCTTTTCAATCACGACATCAAGACCTGTTTCCTCTTTAATTTCACGGATTGCTGTCTGATGTTCGTTTTCACCGTCTTCAATATGTCCCTTCGGAAAGCTCCAATATCTGCCGTTGCTGTTCTTTACAAGCAGAATTTTCGTGTTCTGTCTGCTTTTGTAGAAGATAACCGCACCGCACGACTTTTCGTAAAGGCACACAATGCTTTTCAGCTTAATATTTTTCAGTTTTGAAAGCACCTGTCGCAGTTCGGGCTCATAAAACACCTCACCGTATTGTGAGATTATCGGACGCTCGCCGTCAAGGCCGTCAAATTCGGCAACAGCAACCACAATGCCCTCAAAATATTCTGTTACGGGTTTGTGCGAAATCACATACGCACTTTTACAGCGTCCTGAAACGGAGGTAATTTGTGCCGAATACAGCTTATCGCTTATTTTTCCGAACACGCTCACCTTCACGCTGTCTGCTATCATCGGCATACACCTCCTTACAAGAATTTACCCGATATGATATCAGTTAAAAAGTCCGCTCATACTGTCAAGCTGAACCTGAGTGTTGGCACTCATTACACCGTTCATAAAAAGCACCTCGTTAATTTCGTTGGTTTTGCAGTAATCAACAAGATTATGTTTGAAATATCTGAAATCGATAACATGAACTTCTTCGTAGTTATTGGTGAGATACGGAACAAAAGCGTTGCCGTAGCTTTCCTTTACAACGGCAATCTTCTTGCCTGCCGCCGCATTTTTCGAAGCTGATTTCAGAACCGTGAGGGCATTATCACCCATAATAAACACACCGTAGGTGTTTGAACCGCCCTCTGCGGCTTCATAGTAGGGACTGTCATAGCTTGCGGAAGAACCGTCTGCCTGTGTGATATCCATTGTTACATTATAAGGGAACTTCCAATAACTTACCGTATCGCTGTCAAGACCGTCTGCCGAGTTGGTAAACGAGCCTGTAAAGCCGTCAATCTTCTGTTCCTTGCAATCATCAAGCGAAAGAACGGGCAAATCGTTTGTATCGGCAAATGCTGTGTAAGCATAGTAAGCACCAAGGCCTGTCCAATGGTGGTCGCTCTTAAAGTAGACGTAATCTGTATTATGTTCCGCAAGACGGTTGTAGCAGTTAATCGGAGTTACCTTATCGGAAAGAGCCGCATAAGCCGCCTTGATGTTGTCAGCCTGTGAGGTTGACGGAGCGTCGCTGTCTTTGAGTCTTTGCGGAAGTCCCATTTCGGTATGGTTAGGAACAATCATATCATAAACCTTTACGGAGCTGCCGAACTTGTCTGCAAAGCCGTTGATTGTCTGAGCATAGTTCTGCGCTCTTGCGTCATCACTGCTGAACAATTCGTAGCCTATTTTGTTCCACACATAAATGCCGTACGAAAGAGTTCCGTTTGTATTGTCGTCCTTTATGCTCGGTGTCATAAAGTATGTAGGAGAAAGCTCGTCTGCTTTGTTAGCGGTCGAAGATTTTGCGGTTTCGTCGGGAGACGCCGTTGTGCCCACTGTTCCCGTGGGAACGCTTGCAAGGGCATCTTCCTTTGAACAACCCTTAAAAATTGAAGTTATAATAAAAATAATAACAAACAGAATTACCAATGCGCTCACAACGATAATAATTCTGTTTCTGGTTCTTCTTTTGTTTCTTCTTTTTACAGTTCTTCTGGCGGGACGCTGTGATGACGGTCTTGCGGCATAGCTTGCAGAACGGCGCTGTTGCTGTCTGCGACGATATTCACGGGAATCAATGCTGTCATCGAAATTATCAAGATCAAAATAATCGTAATCGTTTCTTCTGCTCATAGTGTTACTCTCCCAAACTGAAGATTTTTAAATTCAATTTGAATTCAATGAATTATATAAGTGTATTAATTACTCGCAGTGTACTCCTGTTTGAATCAAAGCAAGCCTTGCTCTGACCGTAAGGACATTATCATTTAGATTATACAACAGAAACTCATCAAAAACAATACAAAAAGCACAAAAAATACAATTTCCGTGAATTAACATTTACAAATGCAAAATAATAAATTACACATTTTTTGAATAAAATCGCAGTAAAAACAGTCAAATTTCTTGAACATATATGCAATTCGTGATAGAATTACAGGGTATGGAATTTTAAAAAATCCTTATCATCTTAAAAGGAGATATTTTTATGGAATACAGGTTTTCCGACAGGGTTTCAAGCCTGAAGCCGAGTGCTATCAGAGAAATTTTCAAATATGCCGCCGATCCGAGCGTTGTATCGCTTTCGGCAGGAAACCCGTCGCCCGATGCATTTCCCTCAAAGGAGATTGCGGAAATCTCGGCAAAGGTTTTTGCAGAAGATCCGATTTCGGTTTTACAGTACAGCGTTTCGGAGGGTTACACTCCGCTGAGAAAGCACCTTACGGAATATATGAAAAAGGAGCATAACACAGGCTCTGACAATGACGACATTCTCATCACAACAGGCGCACAGCAGATTATGGATTTATGCTCAAAGGCTCTTGTAAACGAGGGCGATGTTGTAATCTGCGAGGCACCGTCATTCATCGGCTCGCTTAACACATTCAGAAGCTACAACGCAAAGCTTGCAGGTGTTCCCGTTGAGCCTGACGGTATGAGCACAGAAAAGCTTGAAGAGGCTTTAAAAGCCAATCCGAATGCAAAGCTCATTTACACAATTCCGAATTTTCAAAATCCTTCGGGTGTTACAATGAGCCTTGAAAAGCGTAAGGCTGTACTTGCGCTCGCTCAGAAGTACAACGTATATATCCTTGAAGACAATCCTTACGGCGATCTTCGTTATATAGGCGAAAATGTGCCTACCATAAAGTCGCTCGACAAGAACGGTAACGTTCTTTATGCAGGAACATTCTCAAAGACGCTTGCCCCCGGTCTGCGTGTGGGATACCTCTGCG
>ENA-ORNO01001245-ORNO01001245.1-human-gut-metagenome-genome-assembly--contig:-NODE-1245-length-12265-cov-2.623260_pt1 | contig 12265 bp, 10 predicted proteins | sample MGYA00242117_ERZ509026 | MGnify/ENA primary metagenome ERZ509026 (study PRJEB26280, sample SAMEA2338710) | human gut metagenome | biome: human gut; feature: human-associated habitat; material: faeces... | reverse complement strand
CTGTATCTGTAAATGCCGGTTGCACTGATAGGTGCATCAATATCAGCCGGATCAATATCACCATATATGAATTTGAACAATGGCTCTATCCATTCTTCGATCTCATAACGACCGGTCGCTTTAATGTTAAAATCAACAAACTCAGCCAGCTCGTATAACTTTGTACACTGAGCCTTTACCTCGTCATCAACCATCATGGATGATAAATCAAAATTACTGTCTTTCAGATAATCGATAACAAGTGCATAAAATCCGTCCTCAACCTGTTCATTCAAAAATCTGATCAATAATCCTTTATTATTGGATGCTGCTATGGATAGAACATTATTATCATTGTCCGATGCAATGTTAGCTGGTAGCATATTCTATTCCTCCTTTTTTGTCTATTCTTTGTATGCTTTCGATAAAATCACTTTCATATTTATAACTATATCACAAAACATTTTACTGTTCAATGAATTTTTGGTAATTTCTACAAATCAGCATTGTGCATAATTGCTGAAAATTCAAATCACATGAATCAAAAAACGTTTTGTCAGTATTTACTAATCAAGTCCTGCCATATGAAGGATCGCCATTGCATTTGTCGTCGTACATCTGCCATCCTTCTTCTTATAATCAAATCGCAGCTGATCACCTTCGTAGTATTCTTCAAAATGATAATTTACCGCCGGCACACCGGCTTCATTTTTCAGGTCACATAATTCAAAATCATGGGTAGACACGATTGTCATAGAATTATCATCCGATAACTTTTTAATAACCTGAGACGCTCCCACGATACGATCTGCCGAATTGGTTCCTTTGAATATCTCATCGATCAGGCATAACATCGGCATATCATTTTTCTTATACTCTACCATGGATTTGATCCGAAGGATCTCTGCATAGAACGTGGATATACCATTACTGACATCATCTGTTACTCTCATCGATGTAAAAATCTTCATGTAATCCGCGTGCATATTCTCCGCACATACAGGTGCGCCTGCATATGCAAGGATCAGATTGATTCCAAGAGTACGCAGGAATGTCGTCTTACCTGACATATTCGATCCTGTGATGATAGTCGTTCCGCCCTTAAATGCTGCACCATTTGGAACTACCTTTGACGGATCGATCAGCGGATGACGCATATTCTCTGCCGTTACCTCTACTTTATCGCGTCTTGTCACCTCAGGATATGATACATCTCTGGTCCGTGCGAGTGCCGCAAATGATAACAGTTCTTCCATTCTTGAGATTGCATGGATCCAGTCTTTCACCTGACTTCCATACCGATCTCTCCACTTATCCATCATAAAGCCCAGATGAAAATCCCATAAAAGCAGACCGCAGAGAACCTGATGGATGATCGGATTATAGCGGATATTAAATGCCGAACTGATCCGCTCCAGCTTCTTTACAGCGTTTAAAGCACCTGTATCCTCTGAGATCGTATTCTTTATATCCTTTAACAGCTCTGAATCAAAATTCTCATCCGATATCTGTTCAAACATTTTAATATAATCATCGATCACATAACCGAATGAGATCATCGGCATAACAGCCTGACCTGCCACTCCCGAAGTGATCCATGCAAATAACAAAACAACAAAAAATGAAATCAGGGAATATCCGAGATTTACTTTTCCCATGATGCCAAGGATCAGTAAAACGATCGTCACAAGAGGAAGCAGGAAACGAAGTATATTAAATATTCCTGATATATGTTCATCGCTGGTACAATAAGCAACAAATTCATCAGATGAATATTTTTTCTTCTTACCCATTCCGGACTTCACACATAAGGTTTCAAATCCCATTGAAAAATCATGCTTCTCTGTCAGTTCTCTTACAGCATCCTGTCGTTTCTTTCTGTCTTCTGATGCAAATTCCGGCTGTCTGAGCGTCTCCGCAAGCAGCTGTCTGCCATCCTCCGTTCCTGCTACGCAGATAAACTGATAGAGCGAATTTTTACCCATAATATCCAGATCCTTTGCGACCAGATCTTCATCGGTCAGATACTCTGATCCGTCTTCTTCAAATTCTTTCCAGCTGTCATCGTAACGTTTCAGATAACGTTCATATACTATTACCTTTGCCTTGTTATATTCCAGCTGTTCATTTAATTTGCCATGCTTAAATACTAAGAATACAAAGGCCACCACCGCAAGAATTCCTGCTATAAGAAATGGTATATTGGAATCATATAAACCAACGATCAATCCGCCTGCCATCACCAAAAACATCAGAAAACGAATCGTACCGATGCCGGAATAACGGCTTTCCAATTCTTTCTGTTTCTTTTTTAATTCTTCCAATTCTGTATTAAAACGTTCCATACTGCGTCCCCCTTTGCTCTCTGTCATTTCTATCTCTCCTTGATCCTGTCTTCTTAATTTCTTTTGATCAGCTTTAATCCGATCATCACATTTATCTTTCATATACGTTGTATATCTTTGAAAACTATAGCATACTTCATCCTATCAGGCAAATGTTAAAAGTTCGTAAAATCTGCCTGTTATCCCTTTTGTTTATCAATGTTTTCTTGCTTTTTAAGTGTATACATATTAAAATTATGGAAACGTTATTTATAACGACTTTTACATCATATATAGAAGGAGATTATGCATTATGGGAAAAGGTAAATTATTCAAAGCCGCTGCTACGATCGCTGCGATCGGCGGTGTTTGCTATGTATTCAGGGACAAGATCAAGAATTCTACCGTATACCAGTCTTTAGATATGGATGATAAGGTAGAAAAGGTTAAGCATACGATCAAGGAAAAGATGCCTGCAAAAGAAGAAACCGCAGACCGCGATTATTTCTCTCTGGATGATGCTGTCGATAATACCGATACAAACGCTGAAGCCGCTACTGTAGCTGAAAGTGTATCAGATGTTACCGCCAAAGTAGACGATCTTCTCTCCGATATACCTTCCACATCGGAAGACGCTGCAAAGGAAGAAGAAAGCCCTATCCTCTATGAAAACGAGGGATTATCCGATGTATCCGAGGATCTCGATGTTATCGAAGAACAGGATAAGTTGGATCTTTAATATCAATTAAAAACAAATACACCCGTCCGATCCGAAGCGTTGTCACACTGTACAACAGCACATCCGGATCAACGGGTGTTTTTCTTCTGTATCAATGGAATTATCTCATCCACGATGCTCTCAGATTTAAAATTATGCTCATATATCATTCCGGCAGCATTTGATATGATCAGCTTATAAATATTATGTCCTGTCCTGCCCTTACGCTCTGTATGTTTTGAAATTACTTCTATATTCCTTAACAATACAATGTCTGTTCGAAATAACGTACTGATGATCAGATATTTCTTTGTCACATAACAATTATGACTCTCATATACGACCGCATCATGCAGCTGGCGGTTTATATCACGCACAACCAGCTTCCTGTCAAACACTCCCTGTAAGTGTCTGATCCGGGGATGATACCACGGACAAAAGATACAGCAGACGATCTCAACAAGCGATAATGCCATCATAGCAAGTGCAAGATAAAATGCCAGCTTCACAATTCCGTAAAATGTCTTCGGATAATCAATCTCGCTGATCATATAATCATATGTTATCTTTTCAAGCTGCTCCTTGCTTATTCCCGCACTTTCCGCACACTGGGATAAAATATAGCTACAGGTAGCCGGATCTTTCTTCAACTGTCCCTGCACCGTATAATCTCTTATAACAGTCTCCGTATCATCGATCAACACGATCATGAATTTATCATTTATCCATGCACAGTAATATCCCCCGACACGTTTACCATCCATACAGTAATCATACCCCATATACTGAAGCTTATCAAAAGCCATCTCTACATTCGATATTCCGGAATTATACAATCCCGGAATATCTGATAGCTGCTTTATGGTATGAAATGTAAAATTTCCAAGCAGATGAAACTGTACCATCAAGCCTGTGAGAACTGCCATTATAACTGCACTTCCAAGCAGCGACATGACTGTATTTTTTAATAAAAACAGATTTAATCGTTTATTCTGCATCATAAGCCTTAGAAATGACTGCCGCCACCGCCATGGCTGCCGCCTCCACCGCCACCGCTGCTGCCACCGCTGCTTGACGACTCAATTTTTACGCTTGTGACATCTTTACGGATGAAGATATCACGATGATCCAGAAGCTCTACATTTCCATTTACATATGTATTTAATGTAGTTGTATCCTTGCCCGCCTTCTTTGACATATTGGTGATAAAGAAGACTACCGCACATACTATAACCGCTACAAATATAAACAACGGTGATACATGAATTCCTCCGCCATTTGCACTCTTCATGCAAATAGCAGCTTTCTCGATCATGACCGTAAATCCTTTCTCGGCATCCGAACGCAGATATTTACCACCGGCCTCGGTTAATGATGATGCCTTTGAATCACTGATCCGGGCACGCACTCTGGTTCCCGATGTACTCATCCATACATCTCCGGCCTCATAGTTAGCTGCAATTACAATACTGTCACTCGGAACATAGCCATCACTTGTGCTCCGATTGCTTGAAGGATCATATTCCCAGTTCTCCCAACCGAAACGGTTCTGATCACACATTGCCGTTGCAACTGCTTTAATTGCTTCAAACTCGGCATAATATGTATCAGACCAATATGTATCAAACATATCCTGTGCCTGTTCATTGTTGATCGTTACAACTACGATATCCGCACCTATCTTATCTTCATATTCTGCAATGACATCTTCCAAGCTCTTCTCTTCAGAAGATGTAAGTTTGTCTGCATAATCAAATACTCTCTGATCCGTCAGACATTCTGTGTTGCTTCTCTTATCATGCTTCAGATTCTGTTTGCTGATCAGCGCACTTCCAATCATCAGAACAAATCCGATAACAAATAATACTAAAACGGTGATCTTATATTTCTTCATATTAAATCACCTCCAGGATCATAGCTATGCCGGAAGCACACGCAGCTACCGATGCAGCAAATGCTGCTGTAAGTCCGATCGCACGGCTGACGCTTCTCGGTGGTGTACCCACACACTTACCTGTCTGACCATTTACATAGAACATATAATTCTGTCCCTGATACCGATATTCATAGATCCATACAGGCATCAATGCAAATCGGTTCGCCAGCAGTTTATTATTTGCGTTCATATTCTCAGATGTCAGGCTGGTATAACCGGAAGCTTTCTGCTCTGCCCATTTCTTTGATGTATCATTTACCTTGGTTACTGCTCTTCCCGATAACTGATCCGGCGTATAATTATATATCTCCGCCTCAAAGCCTGACAGATATTTGTTATCATGCTGAGTCAGCTGATCATAACCATATGGCTCCATCTGATCCATAATACCATCCGGCATCTCGATCGAAGCATCAACAGGGATACCGTTATACTTGATATGCAGTTTGCGGTAGACATCAAAATAGGATGTCTCTGTGTATTTTCTGTCGCCGGAGGTCCATGTACGAACCTTTGTACCAACGGCTTTATAATCTACGTTTGTATCAAAATCATACAGCCAGAACGGAACATAGACTCCTCGAAGCCGCTCCAGTGTCTTTGTAGACAGGAAATCAGATGGCAGAAACAGCTTCTTTCCAAATTCCTGTTTTAACTTTTCTTCTGCATCTCGTTTTGACACCTTAAATGGCAGAATTACATCCGGTCCATATGGATATACGATAAAATCATCCCTGATGATCGGCACCCCACAAGCCGGACATTTACCGGCAGATCCGTACTCGTTCCGGTATGTAATCTGTGTTCCGCACGCAGGACATATCATCGGTGTCTCGGATGGAATACTCTGTTCGCAGTCACTTCCACCACAGCTCATACATTTCATATGTCCGCTTTGTGGATCATACACAACATTTCCACCACAATTCATGCACTTATAAATCATGTATTCTCTCCTCCCGGGTTAACCCCTTTTTAACATTAATTTTTGATAATTATTGCATCCTTGCAGGCAAGTGATTTTGCACTCATTATATCATATGCTTCGCACATTCTATGCATTTCGCAAAATCAGCATTCTTGCGAGCAAATAATTTTGCGTTCATTATATCATATCCTTTTTTTTTCGTATATTGTTTTTCTGTTTTTGTAACATTTGAATCAATACCGAATAGTCTATAGCATAAAGAAAATTGGAGGTATTTACCATGAGTGATTTATCAGCAACACAGTGCGGTTGTGGAAAAAACGGAATGTTTGGTTTCGGCGGAGGCAGCTGCTCCTGCATCATCATCCTTCTTCTTCTCTTCTCATGCTGCGGAAATGGTTTTGGAAATGACTGTGGCTGTGGCGGCGGAAGTAATGGATGCGACTGCATCTGGATCATCCTGATCCTCCTTTGCTGCTGTGGTGGATGCGGCAACGGAAATGACTGCGGTTGTGGATGTGGATGCTAATCCTGAAATTCTGACCCCCGACTGTCATAAGCTATATCAGTTCTATATCCTTAACAGCTATAAAGCCTCTGTACGGATATAAAACTGTAAAAAAAGAACTATATGCCGGAATTATCACCGAAATCGCCTGATAATTCCGGTTGTTCCTTTATAACAGACAGGGAACAACTCATTCTGTTGTTATTTCTTTTTCATATTTTTATGCATTATATATCCATTTCTTTCATAAATAATAATTGTAAGCACTACATTACATACCTGAAAAATCCATCCGGATAAACCGTCTCTTACTTTTGAAGAAATGAAGGGAGCCTTGCATTGTATGGCACAGATACCACATTCTCATCCTCTTGACAAATTAATATCCGATGATCGTCTGTTTCTTCTGGAAGCAATTCTCCCCTTTGTTGACGGACCTATGCGTATGCCGCTCATTATCTATCTGAAAATGATGGAACTCCAACAGATCATGCGTGTGATCAACAACCAGTCCTATGTTCGTCAGTGTGATTTCAACCGCGATTTCCATAATCAGAATGATATTCTGGCATCGTTAGCTCAATGTGGTTTTCCGGATATCGCCGATCAAATGAAAAATATGCAGCAGGCAATGAATATGATGCAGGTTATGAATGATATGAGCCGGACCGATTCTGCGTTTTCGGATTTTCAAAGCATTTTCCAGGCTTATGACCAAACCGTTCAAGCTGCACCGGATAATACATCTATATCCACAGATACAGAATATACAAATAATAATCCATCCATACAGGGGAACAGAACAGATGAGAAAATTCACGATTCCTCCACACATGAAAACACGGAAAATACTGATACAACTGATCAGTCATCATCCCAACATAGCGACAATTCCATGGATCACATCATGCAGTTGTTACAGGAATACGACACGAACACCCGGTCTGCAATCTAACCGGTCATTATAGATTATCCATACATATAACCGGAATCAAAATAAATCCTATAAAACAGAAAGGACGATCCATTGCCATGAATCAATTTGAAAACGCCCCCCGCCTGAAAAATCTTATGCCCCTGAAACGTCAGATTATTCTGGAGCTTGCAAACGGTTCCCACAATGCTACTATGGAACAGATGCTCCCTCAGATCATGCAGTTAAACCGGGAGCTTCAAAAACGTAATCTGTCTTTCTCAAAAGAGGAATCCAATCTTATCATGGATATTATGATGGAACAGGCTTCCCCTGCCGAACGCCAGAAGATCGCTATGTTCCGCAATTTCCTGTAAAATATAAATAAGCAGTTTTGCCTGCCTTGCAGGCACACTGCTTATTTTGTATTTTTATTTATGAAATAATATGATTTCTACGTTCTTCGAACTCCCGAAATCATCCCACAACATGCACATTCCGAGCATCCGCTCTACATGCTTATGTTGTTTTTTCCGTCAAATAAATAAGCAGCTTTGCCTGCCCTGCAGGCACACTGCTTATTTGCTTGACAGATTTATTTCATCACAATGTTTACGATTCTTCCCGGTACATAAATTTCTTTTACGATGTTACCGGTCAGCTTGTCTGCGATAGCTTCTTTTGCCTTTGCAATAACATCATCCTTTGGATCATCTTTATTGATAGCAAGAGTCGCCTTCATCTTACCATTGATCTGAACTGCGATCTCTACTGTCGACTCAACTGTCTTTGCCTCATCGAATGTCGGCCAGGATGCCTGATAAAGATATCCTTCGTAACCAAGAATGCTCCACATTTCCTCTGTGATATGCGGTGCAACCGGGTTCAATAATGTAAGAAGCGTCTTCATTTCGCCCTTTGTTACTGCATTCTTCTTATAGAAATCATTTACAAGTGCCATCATAGCAGCAATAGCTGTATTATACTTCAGATTCTCAAAGTCAGTTGAAACCTTCTTGATCGTCTGATGCATCTTTGTCTCCATATCCTTAGAGTAAGCATCACCATCTACTACGATATCCTGCAGCTTCCATACTCTCTCAAGGAAACGGCGACATCCCTTTACACCATCATCTGACCATGATGCAGCAAGATCAAAGGCTCCGATGAACATCTCGTATGTTCTTAATGTATCTGCACCATATGCATTTACAATATCATCCGGATTTATAACATTTCCTCTGGACTTACTCATCTTCTCGCCATTCTCACCAAGAATCATACCATGGGAAGTACGCTTCTGATATGGTTCCGGTGTAGGAACAACACCCTGATCATACAGGAACTTGTGCCAGAATCTGGAATAAAGCAGATGAAGTGTTGTATGCTCCATACCACCATTGTACCAGTCAACCGGCAGCCAGTATTTTAATGCTTCCTTACTTGCCAGTGCTTCTGTATTCTTTGGATCCGTGTATCTCAAGAAATACCATGATGAACCGGCCCACTGAGGCATGGTATCTGTCTCACGCTTTGCAGGTCCTCCACAGCATGGACACTTCACATTTACCCAGTCTGTCATAGCTGCAAGCGGTGATTCTCCGTTATCAGTCGGCATATAACTCTCTACCTCTGGAAGCATCAACGGAAGTTCGCTTTCGTTAAGAGGAACATAACCACATTTATCACAGTGAATGATTGGAATCGGCTCACCCCAGTATCTCTGACGGGAGAATACCCAGTCACGGAGCTTATAATTAACCTTTGCCTTACCGATTCCCTTTTCTTCCAGGAACTCGATCATCTTCTCTTTTGCATCTTTTACCTGTAAGCCATTTAAGAAGCCGGAATTGATCAGAACACCTGTTGCAACATCTGTAAATGCTGCTTCATTGATATCTACTTCTTCTCCGTCCTTTGCTACTACCTGAATAAGCGGCAGGTCGAATTTCTTTGCAAATTCCCAGTCTCTTTCGTCATGTGCAGGAACCGCCATGATCGCACCTGTACCATATGACATCAGTACATAATCGGATACCCAGATTGGGATCTCCTTCTCATTTACAGGATTGATCGCTACCAGACCATCGATAGCTACACCGGTCTTATCCTTTGCAAGCTCGGAACGCTCAAAATCGGACTTTCTGGCAGCCTGCTCTCTGTAGCTTTCGATCTCAGACCAGTTCTTGATCTCATCTTTATATTTATCAAGCAATGGATGCTCCGGTGATACAACCATATAAGTTGCTCCAAATAATGTATCACATCTGGTTGTGTAGATACGAAGCTTATCTTCTTTTCCTTTGATCCGGAAATCTACTTCCGCACCTGTAGAACGTCCGATCCAGTTCTTCTGTGATACTTTTACTCGCTCAATATAATCAACAGTATCGAGCCCTTCGATCAGCTTATCTGCATATTCTGTGATCTTTAACATCCATTCGGATTTGACCTTACGGACAACCGGCGCACCGCAACGCTCGCAGACACCATTTACAACTTCTTCATTTGCAAGACCAACCTTACAGGATGTACACCAATTGATCGGCATTTCTTTCTTATATGCCAGACCTGCCTTGAATAACTTCAGGAAGATCCACTGTGTCCATTTGTAATATTCCGGATCTGTTGTATTGATCTCACGATCCCAGTCAAATGAATATCCAAGGGAATGAAGCTGTGCCTTAAATCTTGCTACGTTATTCTTTGTTACTTCCTTTGGATGGATCTTGTTCTTGATCGCATAATTCTCGGTCGGAAGTCCAAATGCATCCCAACCCATTGGATAAAGAACATTATAACCCTGCATTCTTCTCTTTCTGGCTACAATATCGAGTGCTGTATATGGTCTTGGATGACCAACATGAAGTCCCTGTCCGGATGGATAAGGGAACTCAACTAATGCGTAATACTTTGGTTTACTGTAATCATCTGTTGCAGCAAAAGCCTTGTTATCATCCCAGACCTTCTGCCACTTCTTCTCAACAACTTTATGATTATATGCTGTTGCCATGTCATTTCCTCCTGAAAAATGTTTGTAAAGTGTAATAGGAGCCTAATCATATATGACCAGCTCCTACTATCTCTCTTATATTCTGATCGAATTAAACTCTTGAAAGATACTCGCCTGTACGTGTATCGATCTTGATCGTATCTCCTTCATTTACAAATAAAGGAACATAGAGTGTTGCTCCTGTCTCAACTACACAAGGCTTTGTAGCACCTGTAGCTGTATCACCCTTTACACCAGGCTCGCACTCTGTGATCAGTAATTCTACAAATAATGGTGGCTCTACACCGAATACAGAACCATTGTGAGAAACAAGCTTACAGATCTCGTTCTCCTTAACGAACTTTAATGCATCTCCGATCGCTGCTTTATTCAATGGAATCTGATCGTATGTCTCCGGATCCATGAAGTAGTAAAGATCACCGTCATTGTACAGATACTGCATATCTTTTCTCTCGATATGAGCCTTCTCGCACTTCTCTGTTGGACGGAATGTCTTTTCTACCACACCACCACTCTTGATATTCTTAAGCTTTGTTCTTACAAATGCAGCACCTTTACCAGGCTTTACATGCTGGAACTCTATAATCTGATAAATATTTCCTTCAAATTCAATCGTAACACCATTTCTGAAATCACCTGCTGAGATCATCTCTGCCATAATTTTCTTTTCCTCCTTAAGATATGAACTTCTTGTGACATTTTATAATATTCTACAGAATATTTCAACTACTTTTTACCAATTCCTTAGGCGTTTCCTGACCTCCCGGACGATTAGCGGCTTGATATGTCTCTTTCATAAGGCTCTTGCGCTCTATTTCAACGTAACGGCACTAAGCTCGCCGAAAAATCCGGCTCACTAAGGGCCGACGTTGAAAAAGGCTTATTACAGAGACATATCACAACCCCCAATCTGGGAATGGGGATATAAAAGTTCTACACCCTCTATCATTCTTGATTCAAAATTTTTTAATTGTTTCATACAACTATTGCGTATAATCCTAACAGTTTCTGAAATACATTATAGTTTTTGTTTTTAATTAAACACATAGTTTATCTTACATTCTGCTAATTATTTCTTCTGCAATATACTCAGGGGATTGTCCGGTGGCAGGAATTGTCAAATCTGCCACGCGTTCATATAACGGGGTGCGGTAGGTTAAGAGATCGCGTACCTTCTGTTCCGGATCGTCGCCTGATAAGAGAGGTCGGGTATTGTCCCCCGATAATCGAGATATGACCTCTTCCGGGGTAATCTGTAAATAAATAACTGTTCCGAGGGTTGCAAGCTCTGCTGCATTCTCCTCCCGGAGCGGAAGGCCACCGCCGGTCGAAAGTACCGCATGCGTTAACGATGCGTTCAGTTCTTTTAGTATATCTGTCTCTAACTGTCTGAAATATGCTTCGCCCTTTTTACTGAATAATTCAGCGATCGTACAACCACATTTTTCTTCTATATACTGATCTGTATCTATGAAGGTATATCCGTATCTTTCAGATAACAGCTTTCCGACTGTTGTCTTTCCGGATCCCATAAAACCTGTCAGGATGATATTATCCCGTGTCTTTTTAAGCAACTTCCGATAAATCTCATCTGCTGTTTCTTCATCTATCGTTATATCATTCCACAATTCATATGCAATTATGCCTTGGTACAGAAGCATCTTCAGCCCATTATAGCTCTTTGCTCCCGCGTATCTGCACAGAGACATGAATCCGGTAGAGAATGGTTTATAGATCAGATCGATTCCGACTGATACAAGCTTATAAAATGCCGGATCTTCAATCACTACTTCATCGCTATGCGGATACAATCCTTTTGAAGTCGATTGAAATACAATATATTTTTTCTCCGGAAGCTTGTGATAGTCCTGAATGCTCATAGCCGTTATACTCTGATTCCCAAAGAAATCATTCATATGATCCGCGATCGCCTGTGCTTTGGCTAC
>ENA-ORNO01001233-ORNO01001233.1-human-gut-metagenome-genome-assembly--contig:-NODE-1233-length-12358-cov-4.218971_pt1 | contig 12358 bp, 10 predicted proteins | sample MGYA00242117_ERZ509026 | MGnify/ENA primary metagenome ERZ509026 (study PRJEB26280, sample SAMEA2338710) | human gut metagenome | biome: human gut; feature: human-associated habitat; material: faeces... | reverse complement strand
AAAACCTCTTCCGCCAGACGCTGCGGAGGAAACCGAAGTCTCACGCACGCGGTTTCTCCGTCTGTGGAACGCCGCGCTCGACACCGCGCGACGCCATTCGGAGGACTACGAACCGGAATATTCGTCAATGGCTGCGGTGAGATACTTCGAGCAACAGCTTGCCGACATGGAATATGAATGGCACGTGCATTACGCCAACAGTTCGGCGGTGAGGCTCGCCAACATCTTCGCGGCGCACCACGTGGAGTGCAACCGCGGTGTGAACGGCATAGAGGGATGCCTGTCAACAGCGGTTGGGCACTCCATGGCTACGGCTGACATGGTGTTCTGCATCATAGGAGACCTGAGCTTCTTCTACGACCAGAACGCGCTGTGGAACACTTCGCTGAAAGGCAATCTGCGCATCATCATGCTCAACAACGGAGGCGGAAGCATCTTCCGAGGACTGCCGGGACTGAGCGACAGCGCGGCGGCTGACCGTCTGGTGGCGGCATGTCACGCCATGACAGCGGAGGGAATATGCACGCAAAACGATGTAGGCTACATTGCCGCACACAACATGGAGGAAATGCGGATAGGCATAGTGACACTGCTCACACGCCGCTCCTCACGTCCAATGCTGCTCGAAGTGAAGACCGATGCGACGACAGACAACGACGTGATTGACGCATACTTCAATTCTCTTTCATTCTGACACACCGTCCGGACACACTCCTTTCACAACAAACAATACCCGAACAACATCCTCACACTCTCTTCCATCACATCCGTCCGGTACCGCACCATCCGACTGGCGGCACCGGATGACAGCACGCATACGTCCGTTCCGGACAATAGAAAATACTATACTTGTATACTAAAACACCTTTTAAGTTTTACAAATGTCACCAAAACATATTATAACCCAGCACTTTGCATAAAATAAACGATAAAATATTGTCATATGTAAGATGTTTTCCTTACATTTGTAAAATATTTTACAGCACGTTTAAAATTTATATTTATGAGAAAACTTTTACTTATCGCAGCTGCCCTTTTTTCTTTAGGCAGCATGGCACAAAGACCATTTGAATCACACACAACATTCAACACCCTCAACAAGAGTATGAAAGTGAACAGCCTCATGAGCCGGATGCCGGCAGCACGCATCGCAAAACCGGCGAACGCTCAAGCCAAGGCTCCGGCTAAAGCACCCGAAGGCGAGTCCCACACTTACTACCTCGACTGCTTCAACTCATGCTTTAAAATAGGCGATATACCTGAAATACACAAAGCCATAGACATTGTGTTTGCAGCCGACAACAAGGTTTATATCAAGAATATGATGTACCCGTCGATGTTCGACACCTACATTGAGGGAGTGCTGAAGGATAATGTCATTACCATCAAAAACGGTCAGCAGATAGGAGAAGTTCAGGGACGTAATATGGTGTTATGCAACATGACATATGATAAAGCAACCAATAAGATAAATACGGACACGTCAAACGACTTCACTCTTACAATAGACAAGGACTACGGAGTAATAACAAGCGAGCCCTCAAGTTATCTCGGAATATGTACCGATGATTACCAGATAACGTTGACTGAAGCCGGAAATATGCAGTTCATACCGGCTGAGCTGTTCCCCGAAGCTGACGAATATGAATACACATACGACTATGAATCGGCAAGCACTCCGCAGCAGAAAGGCAAGAAGGGCACCGTGCAGATAATCAAATTCGGACAATACAGATACATCAAAGGGCTGATGCCGGAAGCGGCTCCTGACGCATGGGTGATGGCAGAAGACAATAACGGCACACTCACAGTCTCCTTACCGCAAGCCATCGGGGAAGACTACGCTGCTGTTTTTGTCGACTTCAGCCAGGGAGGTACCTTCATCTTCGATCCCGTCACATTCAAATATGATGCTGCCTCAGACTCTTATGTGATGTCAGAATATTCACTCATCGATCTGTTCCCGACATACAACGAGAAAACGAATACATATAGCGTTGGCTACAGCACAAGCTACAACAACCTGAAAATAAAGGCAACGACAACCGGAATAAGCAGTGTCGTGAACTCAGACGCCGATGTTGTGTCAACGGAATATTACGACCTCTCTGGCAGAAGGGTTAGCGACGCGCAGAAGGGATTGTACATTAAAGTGATGAAATATGCCGACGGAACGACAAAGAGCGTGAAGACCGTTAAGTAATAAATATGTAAAAGCAGGCAATAACATCAATTGTCCATATACAATTTTGCGGCAGGCTTGTCTTATGAAAGGCAAACCTGCCTTTTTTATGTATGTAAGCGGACTCATACTTTTCCAATCCCGAGCCGGTGTGAACTATCCTGTCTCTCATACATACGGTGTCGGCGGATGTATGCAAAACACAGGATGACAGCACTCTTATGCCTTTCCCGACACACTAAAAACGCAAAACCATAAACGAAAAGCACCGTACCGGATCAAAAAAAACGTAAAAACCAGTACAAGAAAAACACAGAACTGGCACACTAAAAATACGAAAGCCGTACACGAAAAATACAAAACCGATATTTAAGAAAGACCTAAACACCGCTCGAAAAACGTAAAACCGATACATGAAAAACACCGAACAGGCACAAAAAAAACACAAAACCGACACACGGAAAAGCCTTTCTCATCGTCCAAAAGCCACCAAAAAGAACAATATTTAGGCATTTTGTATAAATTAATCGGTATTTTATTGTAATTTGAAAGATATTTTATCTACTTTTGTAAAAATTTTTTCAACACTTTAAAAACTTATATTTATGAGAAAACTTTTACTTATCACAGCTGTCCTTTTTTCTTTAGGCAGCATGGCGCAAAGACCGCTTGACTTCACCAAAAACATCAGGACGTTCAACAAGAACCTGAAACTGAACAGTCTGATGAGCCAAATGCCGACCTCACACATCGCAAAACCAGCGAAGGCACAAGCCAAAGCTCCGGCAAAAGCACCCGAAGGTGAGTCTCGCACATATTACCTCGACTTCTACAATCAATGCTATGGTGTGGGCATATTTCCTGAAGTTCACAAAGCAGTCAACATCATATTCGGTTCTGAAAACAAGGTTTATATACAGAACATGATGTATCCCTCAGAATTTAATACATACATTGAAGGTGAGCTGAACGGTAACGTTATCACAATAAAGAACGGACAGCTGATCGGTGAGATACAAGGATATAACATGGTATTATGCAACATGGTTCTGGATGAAACGACAGGACAGATAAGCCTTGATACATCAAAAGACTTCACTCTTACCATAGACGAGAACTACGGAATAATAACAAGCGACATAACAGGATTCATCGGAATATTCACCGAAGATTACGAAATGGTTTACACCTGTTCAGGAATGATGCAGTTCACACCGGCAGAACTGTACCCTGAAGCAGACAAACACGAATACACATACGACTATGAAGCATACAGCACTCCGCTTCAGACAAACAAGAAAGGCACTGTCCAGATTATAAATCTCGGTCAGTACAGCTACGTTAAAGGTCTTATGCCGGAGGAAGCACCGGACGCATGGCTTATGGCAGTAAACGAAAACGGCTCGTTATCAATCACCTTACCGCAAATCATTGAGGAAGACCGGTGTGCCGCTTTCGTCGATTTCAAAGACGAAGGAGCTATTATCCAGACGCCTGTAACATTCGAATATGACAAGGCGTCAGACTCTTACGTATTGTCAGAATATTCTCTTACAGATTTGTTCGCATCATATGATGAGGAGAGCGGAACCCTTGGCATAGGTTACAGCGAAAACTACGACAATCTGAAGATAAAGGCATATACTACCGGAATAAACAAGGTTGAGGACTCAGACGCCGACGTTGTGTCGACAGAATACTACGACCTCTCAGGCCGCAGTCTGAACAATGCCCAGAAAGGCATCAACATCAAGGTGATGAAATACTCTGACGGAACAACCAAGACTGTGAAGGTTGCAAAGTAAGAAACAGATAAAAGCAAGCATACATTATATTATTTATATGTAATTCCGGGCAGGTTTGTCTTATGAAAGGCATGCCTGCCTTTTTTATGGACATACATTTTGTGGTGCGGGAAAGGGAAAGTCAGCCGGTGACGGTTTGCTGTTATGACAAAAAATTGATAACTTTGCGGATATGGCGGCAAAGGGACTGACGGGCGGAAAAGCGTGTCCTGTCATACGCAAGGCGGCACTACGCGGCACGGCATTTCCCTGACACCTTTGCCGACAGCGTTTTAAGACAACAAAAAAGCATAAAGACATGAATAAAAGAGAATGGAAACCGATAGAAGGTTTCGACTTCAAGGAGATTCTTTTCGACGAGTATAACGGCATAGCCCGCATAACAATCAACCGTCCGAGATGGCGCAACGCCTTCACGCCACGCACGACATGGGAGATGTCGCAGGCGTTCGCATGGTGCAGGGAGGCGCAGCGCATAGGGGTGGTGATACTCACCGGCGCGGGCGACAAGGCGTTCTGCTCTGGCGGCGACATGAACGTGAAGGGACGCGGAGGATATGTCGGCGAGGACGGAGTGCCGCGGCTAAACGTGCTGGACGTGCAGAAACAGATACGCTCGCTGCCGAAACCGGTCATAGCGATGGTGAACGGATATGCCATCGGAGGCGGACACGTGCTTCACCTGATGTGCGACCTCACCATAGCGAGCGACAACGCGATATTCGGACAGACCGGTCCCAAGGTGGGATCGTTCGACGCCGGCTTCGGCGCTTCCTATCTTGCGCGCATCGTGGGACAGAAGAAGGCGCGCGAGATATGGTTTCTATGCAGGCAGTACTCGGCGGAAGAGGCTGAGCGCATGGGCATGGTGAACAAGGTGGTGCCCTTCGACGAACTGGAGGACACGTGTGTGGAATGGGCTGAAAGGATGATGGAGCACAGTCCGCTCGCACTGAGAATGATAAAGGCGGGGCTCAACGCGGAGCTCGACGGACAGGCTGGCATACAGGAACTTGCAGGCGACGCCACCATGCTCTACTACTTCCTGGACGAAGCACAAGAGGGAGGCAGGGCGTTCCTCGAGAAGCGCAAGCCCGACTTCGGCAAGTTTCCGAAACTGCCCTAAGCCTCTCTGAGAAACCGTGAAAAGGTCATCACCACAACAGAAAAGGAACGACAAGACACCATTATGAGAAAAATAAGCGTCAGACAGCGCACGCTCCACTTCAGACAACCTGCCGGAACGTCGCGCGGAACATACACCACACGCACGTCGTGGTTTCTGGAAATGACGTCAGACGACGCCCCCGGACGCTCCGGAACAGGAGAGTGCGCGCCCCTGCCCGACCTCAGCTGCGACGCCTCTCCGGCTTATGAGCAGACACTGAAGGCATTGTGCCGGATGTATGAGACGAGGCAGTCGATAGACTACAGCCTCATGCGTCCCTACCCGTCGATGCTCTTCGGCATGGAGACGGCAGAGAGAAACTTTGAGCAGGGCGGCTCTGTCATCTTCGACACACCGTTCACCCGAGGCGAGGAAGGCATACCGATAAACGGTCTGGTGTGGATGGGCTCGCTGCAGGAGATGATGAGCCGTCTGGAGGAAAAGATGCAGGCGGGATTCGCATGCGTCAAACTGAAGATAGGGGCTATTGACTTCGACGACGAGATGCGGCTGATAAGACACATCAGAAACCGCTTCGGAAAGGAATACATAGAACTGCGAGTGGATGCCAACGGTGGTTTCTCGCCCGACGAGGCTCCGCAAAGGCTCGAACAGCTCGCGGCATACGACATCCACTCCATAGAACAGCCGATAAGGCAAAGGCAATGGACCGAGATGGCACGGCTGTGCCGCGAGTCACCGCTTCCGATAGCCTTGGACGAGGAACTCATCGGGGTGAACTCAAAGGAGATGAAGACTCAGATGCTCGACTTCATCCGTCCGCAATACATCATCCTCAAACCGTCACTGCACGGAGGCATGCACGGCACGCGCGAATGGAAGGAGCTGGCTGACAAGAGAGGCATAGGCTCGTGGATAACAAGCGCGCTTGAAAGCAACGTGGGGCTCAACGCGGTGGCTCAGCTCACCGCAAGCGTCTACGGACCGGGCATCACCATGCCTCAGGGACTGGGCACCGGACTGCTCTTCACGGACAATCTGCCCATGCCGCTCGAGATAAGGAAAGACCGGCTTTGGCGCGTCCCATGACAACCCATCAGTTTTATGCCTTTAGCGAAAGGCTACAGCAGGCGGACATTTCAGTCCATACAGATTTGTAATGAGCAGCAGCATAATATGCCGGAACAATAAAAAAATGTGTCTGCCCGTATATTATGAAACGACAGACACATATCCGGCAAGACATAAATACAGACAAAAATGACTCTCGAACAGTTTCTTGAAGAATGGAACAATGCCGACGACTGCATCACGGTGCACACGAGCGGTTCTACGGGCAAGCCCAAGCCCATGCGCGTGGAGAAACGACGCATGGAGGCGAGCGCACGCATCACGTGCGCCTTTCTCGGTCTGAAGCTGGGCGACACGGCTCTGCTGTGCATGCCGCTCGACTTCATCGCCGGTAAGATGGTGGTGGTTCGGGCTTTGGTGACAGGCATGCGGCTGGTGAGCGTCACGCCCGGCGGGCATCCTCTGCGCGGTCTGCGGGAGCCGCCGGTGTTCGCAGCGATGGTGCCGCTTCAGGTGTACGACAGTCTCGCCGACCCTGATGAGCGGTGTCTGCTCATGGGCATAAGGCATCTCATCATAGGCGGAGGGGCGGTGGACGACAGTCTGTGCGACTCGTTGAAAGACTTCCCCAACGCCGTGTGGAGCTCCTACGGCATGACAGAGACGCTCTCGCACGTCGCCCTGCGCAGACTGAACGGCCCGACGGACCGGAGGCAAGCCGGTGGTACACTCCGTTCCACAACGTGAGCGTGAGCACCGGTGCCGACGGATGCCTCGTGATAGACGCTCCCGCCGTGTGCGCGGAGAGGCTGAAGACAAACGACATAGCCGAGCTCGACACCGACGGCAGACGCTTCCGCATCATAGGACGCAAGGACAACGTGGTGTGCAGCGGAGGGATAAAGATGCAGATTGAGGAGATGGAGCGGTTGCTCAAGCCTCACGCCACTTGTCCTTTCATGATAACCAAGGTGAAGGACAGGCGTCTGGGAGAGGCGGTGACGATGCTCGTCGAGGGCGGCGACAGCCAGGTAATGCGCCACATATGCGAGGAGCACATGCCGCGATACAGCCGTCCGAAACATTATATATGCGTAGGACGGCTTCCTATGACTGCCACCGGCAAACCCGCACGTGCCGAAGCGATGAAGATGGCGCAGGAGGCCGTCGGAGAGGAATAGGAAGGTGGCGGAGTCAGAGGGCGCGCCGCAGCTCCTCACCTACAATATTCGTCAGTTCCACAAACTCTTCTACAGACAGCTGCTCAGGTCGCCGCGTCATGTATGCGTGCTGCCAGAAAGCGGGATCCACGGCTCTCTCGCCCGTTATCTGACGCAGACTCACGCGCAGCATCTTGCGCCTCTGTCCGAACACAGCCTTCACTATGCGTCTGAACAACGCCTCATCGCAACCCAGACTTTCCCTCGAGTTGCGCGTCATCCGTATCACTGCGCTCTTCACTTTGGGCGGAGGGTTGAACACGTTCTCGTTCACCGTGAACAGATATTCCACATCATACCACGCCTGTATCATCACCGACAGTATGCCGTACGACTTGTTTCCAGGCGGCGACGCAATGCGCCAAGCCACCTCGCGCTGTATCATGCCCGTGCAGCACGGTATCAGTTCCCTGTTGTCGAGCATCTTGAAGAATATCTGCGACGATATGTCGTAAGGATAGTTACCCGTCAGCACGAACGGCTTTCCGTCGAACAGGCGCGACAGGTCCATGCGTAGGAAGTCGTCGCCGATGATGTTCTCGCGCAGCGAAGGATAGTGGCTGTTGAGCCATTCCACCGACTCGGCATCAATCTCCACCGCCTTCAGCACGCGGTCTTTCTGCATAAGGAACTGCGTGAGCACCCCCATGCCCGGTCCTATTTCAAGCACCGGAATGTCAGGACAGGCGTCCACCGTGTCGGCTATAGCCTTTGCTATATTCAGATCGGTCAGGAAGTGCTGCCCGAGATTTTTCTTTGGTCTTACTGTTTTCATACGGCAAAGATAGTGAAAGGTGAGTGCAAAGACAAGCGAAAAGAATATTTTCTTTTCAGAGAAGGCTTTGCCGAGCCGCATCCATATATTATAATAAGGTATCAAAACGGCATTCCCTCACTTCCACATCATTATTATTCCGCATTCAAACAAAAGTAGAGACGCAAAATCTTGCGTCTCACAAGCAACCCCATACCAAACTGTCACACTTCAAACTATTGACTGTCAACACATAAACCATACGGGAGACGCAAAATCTTGCGTCTCTACAAGCATACCAACACAATATTATAACGCAACAAATATTGATAGTCAACACATAAAAACGCCATAAAATAGCTATAATTCCCGTCCCAACAATACCTCAGTCAGCGCGACACATCGCAACAACGGCAGTATTCATACACAATCACACAAACTATCCGGTCGCCCAAAGCACCAGCCATTGCCTGACATCATACCCCACTCCATTGCGCCCCACCATCACATCCATACACCGTCGCACTACGCACCGGCGACACATCCCGCAATCGCGGAATGCATAAATATACATTTCCACAGTAAAAAATTTTGACAACAGAAAATCGCGAAACAGAAAACGCAACCGGTGTAAAACCGCTCCCGTAACACCATCCGGACCCATTCGTACATACGTTTATACCAGTATGGCAGACACCAAGCACACTCCCGACATACCGGACGGTGTTTCCGGTATCGCCAAACAGGCATTATCAGCTCTCGGGAAAGCCTTTCCCGACATGCCGGAAAGCCTTTCCGGCAACATCAAACGGCATGTTCTGCAACGCGGATGAGGTCGTCCCGACACACCAAACAACATAAACAACTGTAACACAGCACATTAAATAAAGTGCGCAAAAATCGCGTATTTGAATCCAGAGTCACTGTCGCGCGTAAAAACACGCCCTATTTCGAGTTAACATATATAGGATTGCATAAACCGTTCCGCATCCATGCATATTTATGCATTGCCTCCACCGTGCCATACCATCAGCCGCACAGCATGTCACAAGAGCGCAGGCAACGGCTGCGGAAATAATGTCCAAGCATCATGACATGCCCATTCCATAGCCCTTCACCCCCACATCCTATCGCCCGCACACCAAAGCAGAGACATAGTAAAACCCCTAAGAATATCTCATCCTTCCAAAGTAGAGACGCAAAATCTTGCGTCTCACAAGAAGCCAAGCGCAATCAACCAGCACTATAAAACATGATATAAACAGGTACATCATTGCTTGTGAGACGCAAAATCTTGCGTCTCTACTGGCTCACGCCATCGGAATGATGCACAAGGAACACTGACTCTGACAATCTATCAGGTCTGCACAATGTGCCATTCAACACTATACAACGGATAAATACGGCTGTTGCTGAATAAGTGTTTTTGCTGTTCAATATATACAAAAATACATCACACCTCTACGACAGAGGTGTATATGGTTTTCGATTAATGCATAATTTATTGTCCGTATTGTTGTATATGTATTATATATTTATATTTATTCCCAATCCATATTAGTTAATAAATATGTAAATAGGTTAATTATTTGACTGAAATCTTTGCTATTTCGTACAATAGTCTTAATTTTGCTGATGTTTAGAACAATATATATCACGATATGTATACACCTCTGTCGTAGAGGTGCATGGTTCTCAAAGCGGAAACGGTATGTCTTTTCAGGTCCGCAAGGCTGGATGAAGCACCGTGACGCAGAATCTCTCACACGCGTTACCTTACAATATAAGCTACGTTACTCTACATTAAGTTTCATCCATAAACAGACAAATTATCTTATTACAACGAAGCGTACCGGCTCATATGAAACGCCGGACAACCGCATGACGACACCCGAGCGGCACCAGAAAGAGAATAAAGTATAAAACCAACGAAAATAAAATGGAAATGAAAAAATTGTATGAAAGACCATCCGTCAATGTGATTGCGATGGAAATGGAGCAAGTGATGGCAAGCTATTCATCAGTAAATCCCGGCAAAGGATTAGATGATCCTGGCTGTCCAATTATCGAATCAGGAATGCCGGAAGATGATGGAACTGACTTGACAAAAGCCACTAATGAAAATCATGCAAAACCATACAATGTATGGGAATGAGAACGTGAAAGGAAAGAAGAAAACAACAAGAAAAAGAAGAAAGGAAGAACTATAATTATGAAACACTTTAATACTTTTCTTACAGTAATGTTCCTGCTTGTCTGGGGAGGGAACATACAAAGTGCAAAAGCACAGAGCTCAGACATTGACTGGACTCAAAACGCAATAAACTTCAGGGATGCCGTCGACAAGAATGTTTATCTTTATAATAAGACCCACAATGGCTTCCTTAACGCCGGTGGCACATATGGCATGCAGGCGGTGCTTAACCCGAGGGGTATCAGGCTGACATTAAGACAGAACGCAGAAGGTTTTTATTTGGAAGGTCCCGTTAAAAATGAGTCTATAAACAAGAAAGGAAGTTGCATCGGAATTATCAATATAGACGATAAAATTTACATTGACCTTGCAGTTCCTACTGAAGATGAACCACGGACAGCAATGGTTTTTGATGAATCCGGAACGAATACTTTTACTATAAAAGGCAAAGAGTACCAAGAAAGTCCTACTTATCATTATTATAAATATGACGAAACTCATGGCTATATAATAGCCAACGGCAGAGAAAATAATGCCGACGAATGGTGTCTTGTCGAAGCAGATGACTACCAAAATGTAATCTTTAAAGAATCCGAGCAAGGACGTTACAATATCAGCGGTCTTATTCTTAACTCACGTTTCATACGTAACGTCGTTACACAGGAATCAGAGGCATTCTGGTTAACAGAAGGATTGCACTATGATACTGACGATTATTGTACATCTATAGATCCCAAAATGGGAACAGAGAAGAGTAACGACCGTTACGCATCTGAGTTCGGTGCGTTCGGCTGTCTTGAGATGGGTCACGTGGAAGGAAGATTCTATTAGAAAATAAGCGGTCTGAGACCTGGACTTTATGCAGTCACAGCACAAGCCTTCTTTGACACAAATGACAAATGCACTTACAAAGGAGGCGCATATGTCACACCAAATCCTGCTGAAGCTTCTAACGCATACCTATATGCAAATGACGCAGAGACGAGAATCCCAACATTACCAGAGAATGATTATAATACATTCAAGAGTTATGTGGATGAGCAATATAAAAGCCTCACAAATAATGGTGAAACAAATGATAAACAATATTTCCGTCGTAATGTACCGGCAGCATACTTCCTCGCTAAGGGCGACCAGTTCTCTCCGGACGAGACATTCCATAGGGTCACAACATACGTGACAGTAACCGCTGACGAAGGAAGTGCGACCGGTTCACTTGAACTTGGCGTAAGAAAAGACGCAGTAGGCGGACGTGTATATGTGGACAACATCAGTCTTTATTACATCGGCAATGAGGACGAACATTTGTCATTCGGAGTTGACGCATACGGAGACGAATCCTTGGTTGATACATACACATATGAAAAGGAGCATTATTTCAATCTCAGCCGTAAGTTTAATCTCAACCAGTGGAGCGCGCTCACACTTCCGGTTGACCTCACTGGACAACAGGTTAAGGAGGCTTTCGGCGATGAAGTGGAACTCTGCAAGTTGTATGGAGAGAACCCGGATAATCATAACCAGATACTTTTCGAGCCAGTAGATATCAACAACACATACAATGCGGTAATCGAAGCGAACATGTGTTACCTTGTAAAGGTTAAGGCTGATGCTAAGATCAATAAGAACGCTCCATATACATTCAACAAAAGAAACGAAGCTGACCCACATTACGAAAGGGACCCTGAGAAGGTGACTTACGACCATGGATACATCTATGAGTTCACAGGCGTAAGCTGTCCGGGAGGAATCAATAAACAAGAAACAAAACCATCACCCGATGGGAAACTGAATTACACATATTTCAACTATCATCCCGACTATGCACCTAAAGGCTCATACGTAATGTCCGGAGGCAAAATGTATCATCTTACAGACAACTGGGACAGCCTTATCGGTACAGCATGGTACATCACCGAAACCAACCCGTCGCAAGGATCATTGACCTTCGTGATAGACAACGGCAACGGAACGACCGACATCAACGGCATCGTGACAGAGAC
>ENA-ORNO01001230-ORNO01001230.1-human-gut-metagenome-genome-assembly--contig:-NODE-1230-length-12380-cov-2.631643_pt1 | contig 12380 bp, 9 predicted proteins | sample MGYA00242117_ERZ509026 | MGnify/ENA primary metagenome ERZ509026 (study PRJEB26280, sample SAMEA2338710) | human gut metagenome | biome: human gut; feature: human-associated habitat; material: faeces... | reverse complement strand
CCTGCGGGCAGCGCTCCAGCACCCGGCGGATGATGTGCTTGATCATGGCCTCGGCCACGTCCATGTCGCCGGCCAGATCGCAGAAGGCCATCTCCGGCTCGATCATCCAGAACTCGGCGGCGTGGCGCTGGGTGTTGGAGTTCTCGGCGCGGAAGGTGGGACCGAAGGTATACACATCGCCGAAGGCCATGGCAAAGTTCTCGGCGTTCAGCTGGCCGGACACGGTGAGGCTGGTCTTTTTGCCGAAGAAGTCCTGAGAGTAGTCCACCTGACCGTCCTCGGTCTTAGGGACGTTGTTCAGATCCAGCGTGGTGACCTGGAACATCTCGCCGGCTCCCTCACAGTCGGAGCCGGTGATGATGGGAGTCTGGACATACACGAAGCCGCGGCTCTGGAAGAACTCATGGACGGCGTAGGCCGCCGCAGAGCGGACGCGGAACGTGGCGGAAAACAGATTGGTGCGGGGACGCAGATGCTGGATAGTACGCAGGAACTCCACGCTGTGGCGCTTCTTCTGCAGGGGATAGTCGGGGGTGGACTTGCCCTCCACCTCGATGGCGCAGGCTCTGACCTCCAGCGGCTGCTTGGCATCCGGCGTCAGCACTACGGCGCCGTGGACGATCAGGGACGCGCCCACGTTCTGCGCGGCGATCTCCTTATAATTAGAGACCTCCTCGGCGGACATGACCACCTGCAGATTCTTAAAGCAGGAGCCGTCGTTCAGCTCGATGAAGCCGAAGGTCTTCATGTCGCGGATGGTACGCGCCCAGCCGCAGACCGTGACCTCTTTGCCGCCCAGAGACTCCTGATCGGCGAAGATCGCTGCGATTTTCATTCGTTCCATAGTCTTTCACCTTTTCTGTTGATATTTCGGGGCACACGCTGTGCCATAATATGCTTTGGCAATATATTATACACTGCCGCGGCAGATTTTACAAGGAGGAGTTTCGGGAAACCGCCGGAAGGCTCTTCTCTCCGTTTTTGGCATATTTTTTTCGATTACAGACGGCAAAACCCGCTCCTGCAAGGGAACGGGGCTTGACAGAGCGCCATGCCATCCTGTACAGTAAGAAGATAAACTATTCCTGAAAAGAGGAACACCTACATATGACGCTGAGAGAATTAGAGGCAGGCAAAAGCGCCGTGATTCGCCGGGTGGGCGGCGAGGGTGCGCTGCGGCAGCACTTTCTGGATATGGGCATGATCCCCGGCGCAGAGGTAACGGTGGTAAAGCTGGCCCCCATGGGAGACCCCATGGAGGTACAGGTCCACGGCTACGAGCTGACGCTGCGTCTGGCGGAGGCCGATCAGATCGACATCGAGCCGATCCGGCAGCGCAGCCGCAGCCATGTCGGTGTGGATCGCGCCCGGGACCCCGACCATCCCGGTCTTGGCGAGAGCGGCAAGTACCACAGCAAGGAGGGCGAGCATCCGCTGCCGGAGGACACCGTCCTGACCTACGCGCTGGTGGGCAATCAGAACTGCGGCAAGACCACACTGTTCAACCAGCTCACCGGAGCGAGACAGCACGTGGGCAACTTCCCCGGCGTCACGGTGGACCGCAAAACAGGTGTGATCCGCGGCTATCCCAACACGGAGGTCACTGACCTGCCGGGCATCTACTCCATGTCCCCGTTCAGCAGCGAGGAGATCGTGTCGCGGAACTTCGTGCTGCAGGACAAGCCCAAGGCCATTATCAACATCGTGGACGCCACCAACATCGAGCGAAACCTGTATCTGACCATGCAGCTGCTGGAAATGGGCATTCCCATGGTGGTGGCGCTGAACATGATGGATGAACTGGTGGGCAATCAGGGCTCCATCGACGTCAACGCCATGGAGGCCATGCTGGGCGTTCCGGTCGTCCCCATCTCCGCCGCCAAGGACGAGGGTGTGGATGAGCTGGTGCAGCACGCTGTCCATGTGGCAAAATATCAGGAGCCGCCGCTGCAGCAGGACTTCTGCGGCAAGGACGACCACGGCGGCGCGGTACACCGCTGCATCCACGCGGTGGTACATCTCATCGAGGATCACGCCGTGCAGGCCGGTCTGCCGGTACGCTTTGCCGCCACCAAGGCCATCGAGGGCGACAGCCTCATTCTGGCGCAGCTGGCGCTGGATGAAAACGAGCGGGAAATGCTGGAGCACATCGTGCTGCAGATGGAGGCGGAGCGCGGTCTGGATCGCAGTGCCGCCATCGCGGACATGCGGTTCGATTTTATTGAACGCCTCTGCGAGCAGACGGTCATCAAGCCCCACGAGAGCCGGGAGCGCGTGCGCAGTGAGAAGATCGACCGCATCCTGACCGGCCGCTATACCGCGATCCCCTGCTTTATCGGCATCATGCTGCTGATGTTCTATCTGACCTTCAACGTCATCGGGGCGTGGCTCCAGTCCCTGCTGGCAGCCGGGATCGACAAGCTGTCCGCCCTGGCGGACAGCGCCCTGACAGGGCTGGATGTGAACCCCGCCGTCCACAGTCTGGTCATTGACGGCATTTTCACCGGCGTGGGCAGTGTGCTGAGCTTCCTGCCCATCATCGTGACCCTGTTCTTCTTCCTTTCCCTGCTGGAGGATACCGGCTACATGGCCCGCGTGGCCTTTGTGATGGACAAGCTGCTGCGGCGCATCGGCGTGACGGAAGCGGTGGTGACGACGGGGCATCTGGCGGACACGCTGATAGCGTATCTGGAATCGCTGGACAGCGGCATCCGCTTCCACTTCGTCCATAATCCGAAGTATCGGGAGACGAACTATATTTACAGCATGTATCTGGCGCGGAATTTGCTGCGCGGGCAGGACGTCATCAGCCTGCACGGCGATTTGGTGCTGCATCCGGCGGTGATGGATGCACTGGCAGCGTCGGGCAGAAGTGTGATGGCGGTGGATTCCACCCAGCCCCTGCCGGACAAGGACTTCAAGGCGCTGATTCGGGACGGGCGTATCCGGCGCGTAGGTGTGGACTGCTTCGACGCGGGCAGCGTGGAATGTCAGGCAGCGTACCACTGGCAAGCGGCGGATTTTTCCAGCTGGATGGACGAAATCGAGCGCTTCGTTGTGCGCGGGGACGTGAAGTGCTACGCCGAGAACGCGTTCAACGCCGTGTCAGGGGAGATTCCGCTGTACCCGCTGGAGTGCGGCGGGAGGCTCTGCGCTGAAATCGACAATCAGGCGGATCGGGAAGTTGTCTTGACTCGATTCCGTCAGGAGGTACTTTGAATGAAGCAGGTGTACATTTGCTTTTCGACGGATATTCTGCACAACGGGCATATCCGCATTTTGCAGCGCGCGGCGGAGCTGGGCGAAGTGACCGTCGGCTTGCTGACGGACGAGGTCGTCGCCAGCTACAAGCATTATCCGCTGATTCCGCTGGAGGAGCGCATCGCGATGTTTGAGGGGCTGAAGTACGTCAGCCGCGTCGTCGTGCAGGAAAGTCTGGATTATACGGACATCCTCAACCGCCTGCGCCCCGACATTGTGGTGCATGGGGATGACTGGCTCGTCGGCTATCAGGCGAATATCCGGCAAAAAGTCATTGAGACGCTCAAAGGCTGGGGCGGCGAACTCGTCGAATTCCCCTACACGCACACCGCGACCGAGGAGACGCTTTCGACCCTTGATCAGTTGCTCTCCCTGCCGGAGACGCGCCGGAGCCGCCTCCGCCGCCTGCTGCATTACAAGCCGTGCCTGTCCGTGATGGAGGCGCACGACGGCCTGACCGGGCTGATTGTCGAAAAGACGACCGTTGAAACGCCCAAGGGCCGCCGCCAGTTCGACGCAATTTGGGTCAGCAGCCTGTGCGACTCCACCGCGAAGGGAAAACCGGATATTGAACTGGTGGACATGACCAGCCGCCTGAACACGCTGGAAGAAATCATGGAAGTGACGACGAAGCCGATTATTTTGGACGGCGACACCGGCGGGCTGGTCGAGCACTTTGTCTACAACGTGCAGACGCTGGAACGCACGGGCATCAGCGCCGTCATCATCGAGGACAAGCAGGGACTGAAGAAGAACAGCCTGTTTGGCACGGGCGCGGGACAGAAGCAGGCAAGCATCCCCGACTTCTGCGAGAAAATCACCGCGGGCAAAAACGCACAGAAAACGAAGGATTTCATGATTATCGCGCGCTGCGAGAGCCTGATTCTGGAACAGGGCCTCGATGATGCGCTGACCCGCTGCCACGCCTACGTCAAAGCGGGCGCGGACGGCATCATGATTCACTCCAAGGCGAAAACGCCGGACGAGGTGTTCGCCTTCTGCGACGCCTTCCGCAAGGACGACCCGAAAACGCCGCTTGTCGTCGTTCCCACGACCTACAACATGACGACGGAGGATGAACTCGCGGCGCACGGCGTGAACATTGTCATCCACGCAAACCACCTGATTCGCAGCGCCTTCCCCGCGATGCAGAAGACCGCGCAGGTGATTCTGGAGCACGGCCGCAGCCACGAAGCCGATCCGTACTGCATGTCAATTAAGGAGATTCTGACGCTGCTGCCGAATCGGTGAGTGCATCCTTCTATCGCGCCCACAGGCGCGATTCCTCCTGCAGCGGAAAAAGTCAACTCCGGTAGTGGCGACCCGAAGGGGTCAAGGGGGCGATCGGAAAGCCCCCTTGTCGCCTCCGCAAAGGCGAAACCCTCTGCAACAATACAAATCAAGCAACATAGATAAAGCAAAGCAGTTCTGCAGTCTGCTGACTGCACCCCCTGCGATGCCAATCCCCGCATTGACTTTTTACCACGTCCGTGGTATAATCAACCCTGACGCTGATGTGGTGGAATGGCAGACACTGGGGACTTAAAATCCCTTGCCTTGCGGCGTGCGGGTTCGAGTCCCGCCATCAGCACGAAGAAGGCCCCGGACACTTCCTGCATCAGGAAGCACGTTCGGGGCTTTTGCTGTCATCAAAAAAAGCCAAACAGCAAGAACTGCCTGGCGGAGTAGTCGAGTAGATTACTTCTTCTGCGTGAGCTTCTTCAGGAACGCACGGATGGAGTCGGGGTCGAACCCCTTCGTAGGTTCTTTCGGCTGGGGAATCTGCTCAGCGGTCTGCTTCGTTTCGGTCGGCGTGGCGGTATTCGTCGCAGGCATGGCTGCAACCTCCTTGTTCGTCCAGATGGAATGATTTGGACGCATTCTTCCGCGCCCGCAAAGTATTATACGCCAACGAATCGAGAATGCAATGTGCAATCTGGGCGAAAATGCGACCGCTCAGAAAGCGGATTCCGCCGCACCTGCACAATTCCGGCTGAACGACTGCATTTCCGCCGTCCTGATAGCAGAAAACGCGCACGGATTGCATTTTTCAGCCCGTGCGCGCGCAGGAAAAACGGTTTCGCGGGAAAACCGAAGGGGATTGTATTTGGAATGTTTTTTGTGGAGTGGCGTTTTCTTCAGCACAAAAATCGCCCATCAGCAGGCTGCTGACAGGCGACCTCGTTTATTCCTTCCACTCCAGCGGATATTCCGACACCACATATTCCAGCGACTTGCCGTTGTTCTTCAGCGTCGTCAGCACCGCGTCGCGCGCCGCGCCGTCGCCGAAAACCGTCGGGGTGAAGTCGTTGCGGTCAGTGCGGCTGGAAATGCGAATCGGGATGATGCGGAAGCCTTCGTTCGTGATTTCGTCGTCCCGGATGCGCCAGCGCGTCTGGAACATGAAGCTGGACATGTCGCTTGGCTTGCTGTTGCCCGCAAAGCAGAAATTGCCCAGCGAATAGCAGATGTACACACCGTTATAGTATTCAATCGGGTTCATGCGGTGGCTGTGATGCCCCAGCACAAGGTCAGCGCCGGAATCCACCGCTAAACGCCCCATCTTAATCTGATTCTGCGTGGGCGAGTAGGCCATTTCCTTGCCCCAGTGGAAGCTGACGATGACAATCGGGTACTGTTCCTTCGCAGCGGCAATGTCTTTTGGCACCTGATCCCAAAGCGTGTTGTAGCGGTCGATGCACAGGTAGCTGAGCATGGCGATTTGGATGCCCTTGACTTCCATCACGCCGACGTGCGTGCTGTTTGACCACACGATGCCCGCGTCGTCAAGGTGCTGCTGCGTTTCCTCGTAGACCGCCTGACCGTGGTCAAGAACGTGGTTGTTCTCCAGCGCAACCGCTTCGATGCCGTTGTCCACCAGCATGCTGACATGGTCGGGCGATGCGGAGAACAGGAACTCGTTATTGCGCTTTTCCGACGGCACATAGGTGCTGTCCGTCAGCGTGCCCTCGAAGTTGACGATGGTGAGGTCATCGGCGAGGAAAATATCGCGGACGTTCGCAAGGGCGAAGTTGTAGTCGTTATCGTGCTTCTTCAGCTCATTCATCCAGATGCTGGTGGACTTTCGGCTGTCTCCGCCGACGGTGAAGTCCCCCGTTGCGGTCAGCGTGATGAGAATCGAGCCGTCCTCCTCGTAGATGGAGACGGGCTCGTTATTCTCGTCGAGCAGGATGTCGTCTGCGTTGCCCGGCTGACTGTATGTGTTTTTGACCACATCGGGGTCAGCGTCGGAGAGAATGTCATCGAGGTCGAAGTCGTCCTCGGCGGCAACGAGTCCGGGGAGCAGCAGGAGCATCAGCAGCAGGGCTGTTATTCGGCGCATTTTGGAACCTCCATGGTAAAGTAGTAGCCTTTTTTGCGGAAAACTGGGTTTTCCCAATAAGCACGCGGGAGAAGTATGCAAGTGCGCTCAACTCAATCGCGAAAAAGGGTCAAGGGAGGAACTCCCTTGCAGGGTGCAGGGACAGCGTCCCTGCTGGGGTCAAGGGGCAACGCCCCTTGGGTTCTCCTTACTTCACGCACTTGTCGACAAACTCGCTCATGCGCTCAAGCGCAATGTTCAGCTTCTCCACGCCCGTGGCATAGGAGCAGCGGATGTGTCCCTCGCCGCACTCGCCAAACGCGGTGCCGGGGACAGTCGCGATTTTGTACTCGTTCAGCAGCCGCTCACAGAACGTCTCGCTGTCCAAGCCCGTCTTTTTGATGCTGGGGAAAACGTAGAACGCGCCCAGCGGCTCAAAGCAGTCCAGACCCATCTTGCGGAAGGAATCCACCATCAGGCGGCGGCGGCGGTCGTAGCTGTCGCGCATTCGGCGCACATCCTCATAGTCGTTCGCGCGTCCGGCCTGCAGGGCTTCCAATGCGGCAACCTGCCCCATGCGCGGCGCGCAGAGAATCGAATACTGATGGATTTTCAGCATGACCGACAGGATTTCCTTCGGCCCGCAGGCGTAGCCCACGCGCCAGCCTGTCATCGCAAACGCCTTCGAGAAGCCGTTGAGCGTGATGGTGTACTGCCACATGTCCGGCAGGGACGCGAAGGAGATGTGCGTGCGGTCGCCGTAGGTCAATTCGCCGTAGATTTCGTCGCTGATGACCAGAATCCCCGTTTCGCGGACGACCTGCGCGATTTTCTCCAAGTCGACTTTCTCCATGATGCCGCCGGTGGGGTTGTTCGGGTAGGGGAGAATCAGGCACTTTGTGCGCGGTGTGATGGCGGCGCGGAGGGCTTCGGGGGTCAGGCGGAACTCGGTGTCCGCCGTCGTCTCCACGCCGACTGGCGTGCCGCCCGCGAAAATCACCGACGGGCTGTACGAAACATAGCTCGGCTGCGGCACAAGCACCTCATCGCCCGGCCCAACCAGTGCGCGCAGGGCAATATCAATCGCCTCCGACGCGCCGACTGTCACCATGATTTCGGTCTTGGGGTCGTAGTCGGTGTGGAAGCGCTCGGAGAGGTACTCGCTGATTTCCCTGCACAATTCCGGCAGACCGCGGTTGCCCGTGTACTGCGTGCCGCCGTCGATGATGGAGTTGATGGCGGCGTTGCGGATGTGATAGGGGGTGACAAAATCGGGCTCGCCCACGCCAAGGGAGATGGCGTCCTTCATTGTTGCGGCAATATCGAAGAAACGGCGGATGCCGCTGGGCGGAACGGCAGCGATGGCTTGGTTGATATAGCGGTCGTAATTCACGGCGAGACCACCAGCCTGTTGTCAGATTGGCTGCCGTCGAAGATGACGCCCTCTTCCTTGTAGCGCTTGAGGACGAAGGACGTTTGCGTGCCCGTGACCATTTCCAGCGTAGACAGCTTGCTGGATACGAACAGCGCCAGTTCCTTCAGGCTCTTGGCTTCCACCAGCACCAGCAGGTCGTAGCCGCCGCTCATCAGATAGACGCTCTTGACCTCCTCGAAGCGGTAAATCCGGCGTGCCACAGCGTCAAAGCCCATGTCGCGCTGCGGCGTCACGCTGACCTGAATCATCGCCTCCACGCGCTCGCGGTCGGTCAAATCCCAGTTGATGGTGGGCGCGTAGTGCAGGATGACGCGGCGGCGTTCCAGACTGTCAATTGTTTCCGCGACTTCCTCGGTGGACACGCCCAGCATCACCGCCAGCTTTTCCAGCGGCAGACGGCAGTCCTCCCGGAGCAGGTCAAGCACCTGCGTTTCCAGTCGTGTCATAGCGTTCCCTTCCTTTCGGCAGAAAAATATACATTCTTATTTTACACCTATTTCGCGGTGTGCGCAAGGGAAAGTTGTAAAAAGTACGCGGAATAAGCAGCGCATTACCCAAACAACATCATCCCCGCCCGTGCCGCCTTGCTCTGCATCCGAAATCCGCCTTTCCTTAGCGCTCGCAGCCTTGCCATTTTCCTCAGCTGCGGAATCTGGGCGAAGTCCGCCAGCGTTTTTTGCGCCTCTTTCGGCAGTAAATCGCCGTACGCTTGCTGAAATTGTGCGGCGTTGCGGTAGGAGAGGGCAATCCGCGCGCGGATGCGGTCGGGGGTGCGAAGGGCGGTCAGGGAGCGGCGGAAAAGCCCCGATGTGCTTGCACCCATGGCGTTCGTGCCGTGCTGGCGGTAGTCCGCAAGCGCCGCCGGAATCGGGACGATGCGCCCGAAAGCCGCCGCTGTCAGCGCAATGAACCAGTCATGCATGTGCAGGTCGCCCGTCGGCTGATGCTGGGCGCACAGGCGGCATAGCGGCGCGTTCATCATCAGCAGACAACCGGTCACGTTGTTCTGCACCAGCAATTCCGGCAGGGACTGCGCCGCCGGATTCCACCCCTGATGCCGCCATAGGCTTGCGTGCAGCGGCTGACCATTGGCATCCACAATCCGCGCGTCGCTGTGGACGAGAATCGGCGTGTCCGTCCCGAAACGCGCTTCCGCGTCGGACAGGGCGGCGTGCAGGCGCGTCAGCTTGTCCGGATGCCAAATGTCGTCTTGGTCGCAGAGGGCGACAGGCGCGCCGGAATCCGCCGCTTCCCGCATCAGCGCAAAGAATCCGCCGACCGCGCCGAGGTGCACCCCGCTGGTGGGCGATAGACGGAAACGCGCGTCCTGATGGCATTGGGCGGCAAGCAGCGCGGGCGTGTCATCCGCTGAACCGTCGTCGCGCAGGATCGCCGTGAAAGAAACCACCTGCGCACACAGGGACGACAGCTGCGCCGGGAGGTACGCCGCGCCGTTGTACGCCGTCAACAGCACGAGCGGCGGCTTGCGCGTTACCATTTCCAGCCCCACTTGTTGAAGTAGCGGATGGTGCTTTTCAGGTGGTGGAGGGTTGCAGGGAAGGTGTGGGCACTGTCGCGCTTCCATGCGTGGGTGACGCAGATGTCGGGCGTGTAGAGGATGCTGCCGCCGTTTGCAAGCACGCGGCGGGAGAGGTCGCTGTCCTCATGATAGAGAAAATAATGCGGGTCGAAGCCGCCAAGCTGCTGAGCGATAACGTGCGTGCGCACCATCATGAAGCACCCGGTCGCAAACGCCACGTTCATGCGCTCATTGATGTTCTGTCCCTCCAGCGTGTAGTCGCTGCGAAGCTGCTGCCAGCGCGCGCCGGAAAAATTCAGTCGGCGGGCAAGCAAACGGCGAATCGTCGGCTCACGGCGGGGGAGAAACTGCTCTGTGCCGTCGGGATTCAGCACGCGCGGGGTGAGGATGGTCGCGCCCGTTTCGTCCATCACTTCAATCATCCGGCGCAGTACATCCGGCGCAAAGGTCACATCTGGATTGCAGATGACGTGGTAGGTGCTTTTCAGCTTGGGAAAGATAAGGTTGTTCGCGCGCCCATAGCCGATGTTGCGCCGAACGGGATAATAATGAACGCCGGGGCAGTTCCAACGCGCGGTAAAAAGCGAGGCGTCTCCCGGAGAATTGTTGACCACATAGAGGTCAAGATAAACGTCGCTGTCCACAAAGCTCTGGATGCACGAAAGCATCTCCACGCCTGAATGGTACAGCACGACCGTTGCGCTCAGGCGATTCCGCTGCGTCAAGTCCTGCATGGCTGATCGCTCCCTTCCGAATGGAATTTCTCCCTGTCATTCTACCCCATAGAACATGTTTTGTCCAGAATGGGGATGGCTTTTTTGCATAAATAATGCTATACTAAATGGGTATACAATCCCGCAGGAGGCGAATTTCCGATGACGAACCGGCTCATCCCTACGAACGCCGAACCGCTCTACCGCCAGCTGATGGCGCGCATTCGCGACGATGTGTCCAGCGGCGTGTATCCGGCGGAAAGCCAGATTCCCTCTGAGCAGGAAATGTGCGCGCGCTATGGCGTCAGCCGCGTGACTGTCCGCCGCGCCATCAGCGAATTGACGGACGAGGGAATCCTGCGCAAGCAGCAGGGCAAAGGCACGTTCGTCTGCACGCCCAAGCTATGCCGTGACCTGCGGGACATCAACAGCTTCCACGAGTGCTGCCGGATGCAGGGCGTTACTCCCGGCACGCGGCTGATTCACGCGCAGCTGTCCCATGCGGATGAGCGCACCCAGCGCGAACTGGAACTGCCGGATGACCGCGTGGTGGAGATTGAGCGCGTGCGGACGGCAGACGGCGTGCCGGTGATGCTGGAAACGAACAGTTTCCCGTTGGCGTACAGCGACCTGCTGCAAGCGGATTTGAGCCAATCGCTTTACGCAGTATTGGAAGGGCGCGGCATTACGCCCAAGCGCGGAATTCACGAAATCAGCCTGCACTACGCGACGAACGCACAGGCGCGTTTGCTGGAAGTTGACCCCGGTCAAGCGCTGCTGCTGCTGCGAGAGGTTGTGTTCGACCAGCATGGCAGACCGCTCCACACGTCCTATCAGCTGATTCGTGGAGATAGGTTCACGTTCCGAATCTGACGCAGGGATTTCCCCCTGCAGCCTGCAAAAAAATCTTGCAGGAATCAAGTCAATCAAAATCAATCATCATCATAGTACGCTGCCCAATGCAGCAATAGGAGAATTATCACCATGGCAAAATTTGCAATATTTGTTGACCTCGAAAACTGCGGCGCGAAAGTGCCGACCCTCAACTCCATCCTCGAAAAGGTCAAAATCCGCGGCGATATTCTGCTGGGCAAGGTCTACGGCTATACCGACCGCTTCTCTGACCTTAAAGAGCTGCTGCTCAGTAATACCTTCACCGTCGTGCCGTCCCTGCGCTATGGCATCGCACAGAAGAATAACGCCGATATCCAGCTTGTCGTGGATGCCCTTGAAGTTGCGTTCACCAACCCGCTCATTGACTCGTTCTGCATCGTCTCCGGCGACAGCGATTATACCCCCCTCGTTGGGCGCTTGAAGAGCATGGGCAAATTCGTGCTGGGTATCAGCCGAAGCGAAGCCGCCAGCACCGTATTTATCAACGCTTGCAATGAGTTCCAGTTCTTGGAGGGCGTGAGCGGCAGAACTGTCGCTCCCGCTGCCCCGAAGAAGCACCGCGCATCTACCGAGGAAGCTGCTGATGAAGCTGAGCTGAACAAGCTGATTGTCTCCATTCTGGAGGAGTCCGCCGACACGGACGGCATGTACGCATCGGAACTGAAGGGGATTCTTTTGCGCTTGCGCCCGGACTTCAACGAGAAGTCCTACGGCTGCTCGTCGTTCGGGAAGCTGCTGACGAAATTGAGCCAGCGGTTTGGCGAACTGCGCGTGAAGAATGACAATTTTAACATGATGGTCAATCTGAACAGCGCGGAATCGGCGGAAGGGCGCCCGCAGCTGACGAAGGATAACTGGCGGGAAGCGTTTGCGGCACAGCTGCAGGCGTATAAGGACGGTGGATTTGAACGCGTGAATCCGTCGATTTTGAAGGCGGATATATTGACGTCGTATCCGGATTTTACGGAGCGGAGTATCGGGTTTAAGCGGTTTTCGGATGTGATGAAGCAGCTGGAGAAGGATGGATTGGTGGTAGTGGAGATGGATGAGCAGAAGACGATGTTAATTAAGTTGTTATAAGGGGAAGTAAAAAAGGCTTGGCGAAGCCCAAAAAGGATAAACACGCGGGCAAAGCATGAAGAAGAGACCAACTCAATCGCGAAAAGGGGTCAAGGGGGAAATTCCCCCTTGCGGGGTCAAGGGGCGGAGCTCCCT
>ENA-ORNO01001224-ORNO01001224.1-human-gut-metagenome-genome-assembly--contig:-NODE-1224-length-12427-cov-4.172486_pt1 | contig 12427 bp, 21 predicted proteins | sample MGYA00242117_ERZ509026 | MGnify/ENA primary metagenome ERZ509026 (study PRJEB26280, sample SAMEA2338710) | human gut metagenome | biome: human gut; feature: human-associated habitat; material: faeces... | reverse complement strand
CGGTTGATGTGCCTAATGACAGCATCATAAACGGCGGGATATTGTGCAGACCTGCGTCTGGATTTCTTTTCGACTACCTCACGGATAAAGTCCGCGAAATAAACGCCTTCGAGCGGTTTGCTCTGCCTGAAATGATTGATGTAGTCCTTTCTTGGCTTGGCCGCAAGGACCGGAGATAAAACTGCTAATGTTGTTTTGGCTTTTCATATTTAAAGGTTAAAACAAAAACACATCCTCCACCGTCAGCGGTTTCTTCGTCCCTTGCTCGTACATCCGGGCATTCAGCCGTTCGCAAAGCATATAGACAAAAGAACCAGCATCGGCATTGTTCATCTTGACCAGTATGGCAGTCAGCCTTTCCGTATTGGCACCCATTTGCAGGAGCTTGCATGGCTTTCCGTATTGCGTCCAATAGTATTGCACTTGCCCCAGATAACTGTCCTCCACCTGTATTATCAAGTCTTTAGGTTCACGATATATCATGGCTTATCCTCCTTGAAATAGGGTTTAACTTCACCATCCGGTACCCAATTCACAGTCACGATTCCTTTCACTTTCCCAGTACCGCCACATTTCGGACAAGGCGTTTTCACGCGTTCATTGACGATATCAGGGTCAATGAAATATCCCGTGCCTTGACAATAGCCACAACCGTATCCGGTGAAATAACCGACTGTTTCCTTGCCTGTTCCGAAGAGGGGTGCCGTGATAAGCACCCCGTTCTGTTTCACACTCATATCACTCAATATAATAAGTCTGTACCAACTGATGATTCCTGTAGATGTGCAGCACTGTCCTGCCTTCGTCCGTACGGATTTCCGTAGTAACGGTGCTGCGGAATACGGTGCCGCGTTCGCGTTCCGCCTGTATCTTCGCATCAACGAAAGATTTCAGATTTTTGAAGTCCCGCTCATTGCCTTGTAGTTCCACATCGTCCAGTACCTCTTTTACTACAGCCTGCACATTCAGCAGCCACTGCGGCTTATCATTCGGAATGATTGATCTATATTTTATCTGTGCCATTCTTCTTTAATTTATAATTACCTTTCCTTACCTCGCTTTTCGCGTCCTCCCGGCAGAGATACGTCCCGATATGCTTTCCGGTGGAACCGGTGGCGTCCCGCTTCATGAAATACACCGCCCAGCATCTGCCTTTCGGACGGTACTCATACCACTCATCCGGCTGCCGGGGCATCGTTTTCCTTTTTAGGTTCAACAAAAAAAGTCTCATCCTGCACCACCTGCACGCCAATCTTCGGGAAGTATTCCGCCACTTCGGGCAGTTCGCGATCCGCCAGTAGCTTGTCTTTCGCCAGTTCTTCCGATGTGCGGATATACGAAGGGAGAAGCTCTTTGCAGAGGTTCTTCACCGCCGCCCAGGTGAACCCCTTCAGGTTCTTCAGCTTCGGGGTTCCGGTGCGGAAACCGAACACGCCGTGGGCACTCTCCACGCTTTTCTTCTTGGAGAATAGCTCGTCCTTGTTCTCCACCGCATAGGCCTGCACAATCTCGAAAGCCGCCTCTTTCCGGGCGTTCTGTTCCGCCAACTGGTCAGCATACTTCTCGCGGATGCGGGTCATCTCGATGTCCATCTTGGACGTAAGGTTCTGCACTTTGGCATCGGCCGCCGCAAAGTCTGCGAATGCCTGTTCTGCCTGTTCGCGGCTGATGCCGCTGATTACTGTTTTCTTAGTTCTTGCCATAATTCTATCCTATTTAATAATTGTTAATAATACGTCTATTTGTTTTCCCCGTTCATCACAGATTTTCTTCTGTGTCTCATTGATTTCTTTCTGCAAGTCTAATGACAAATCCGTAAGCACACATCTTCCCTGCCATATAAGTGCGTTAAACCATAAGAGCCTTTTAATAGAGTCATCCATTGTCAAAATCATAACTATTGAAAGAATGATCATCAGATAATCAATCATTCTAAATACTTTCTTGCTTGTCATACATCTAATTCTATTGGGTTAATAATTAATTTTCTCCCTTCTTTCCCTGTTCAGCTTGCGCCGCTTCTCCTTATTTTCCGGCGACTTTTTCGGTTTTTCCAGCGCCTCCAGTTCCTCTTCCAGCTGGTTATAGCGTCTATATTCCGAATTGCACTCAGCCAGGAGCTGGTCATATTTAGCCGCGGACAACGTGCCGGCATCGGTATCCAACTGGTATTCGTAGTAGCGAATACGCCCTTCACTGGCTTCGAGCAGGCCGGCAAGTTCCAGACGTGTCCGGGAACTTACGGATGTAGTCTCTCATGATTCCGCCTCCTTTCTGGCTATCTTTCCCATCACGCCAAGCACCTTGCGCAGTTCCTCCACATCCATCTGCGTGATGTTCTTCCCGGTTCCGCTGTACTTTCGTACCCAAACATTGATTTTAGCCTTGTTCATCTCGAAATCTTCCGGACTGTTATCCCCGCTATAATCCTTATTGAGGAAAGATATCTGGAAAGACTTCTTATAAATCTTTCCGACCAGGCGGCGGGCCTCTTCCCGAAGCATATCCTTCACCTTCCGGTCGCGATCACCGTTCAGACTTGACAGCAGGCGCTTCGCTTCCTCGAAGGTCAGTTCCTTGGTGCTGCCGATGGTTCGCCCCGTCTGGCCGGACAGCCATTCCAGGCGTTCCTGCCTCTCTCTGATGCCGATGCCCTGAATGGCTGTCTGCAAGGCTTGCAGCTGCCGGGGGCTGATGGGTTTAGTCATTGTTGCTTTCATACGCTTGTTCTTTAATATTTTCCAACCAATGTTTTTGATATCCTTTGTCCCATATAATGAAGTAGCCGCGGGGACCACCTGCACCACGAGACACATGTGATGCCTTGAATCTGTCTATATATATACGCCTGAAAGAATCCTTCTTCACGTCGTAGGCCATCTGCCCTTCAACCTCCTTTCCATCCACATGAGAAAGGAAAACGAACATCTTTTTAGGATACTTCTTTCGCAGGGCTATAATCTCTTTGGCCTTGACTCCGCACTGGTCTCCCAGGTATTGCACGGAATCGACTATTACCACGTCGGCACTGCGTTGCTTGGTTATTTCCCCTTCAATGTCTTCTACACCTTCACATTCTTCGCTGAACTGTATTCGGCTGACTCCGCTACGGATGCCTGCCAGTGCCAGTTCCTTCTGAAAGTCGTCACGCACTCCCATTTCCAGCGAGATGAACAGCACCCTCATTCCAAGCTCATCCAGTTTTCGGGCCAGCAATAGGGCAAAGTGCGTTTTCCCTTGTCCTGACTTCCCGTAGATAATCCAGCATCCGGAACGCTCGGGCCTGCCGAATGCCTGGTACCATTCCCCGTCAAAAGGGATGTATTGGAATTTCGCGTCTTCTATATTCTTTACGCTCAGAATCTTCATGCCAGCTCGCCACGTTCCAGTTGTTGATGTATCAGTTCATTGTCTATCATGCCTGCCAGCTCGCGAAGGTCGTCGCAAAATAGGACGAACTTCCCGCTGCCTTCTACCGGCTCTTTCTTGCGCTTGTCCAGCTTACCCCATATCTCCAGCTGCTTGTCCTTGTCCGTCACACCGTTGGCCTGGCAGATGGCGCACACGTCTTTCTTCGTGGCACCCAGTAGGGCGATGTAGTTGCGTTTGAAGCGGCCGTCTATTTCATCATATCCCTCGATGCGGCCTACGTAACGCTTGATGGTGCGTTCCAGTGTTTCCGTACCGGCTACCAGTGCTCCCATGCGGTGAAACGTATCGTCATATAGGGGGATAAGCGCACACAGTGCGGAGTGGGTCAGCTTTCCGGCATCATCCAGTATCAGAAGCGGATGCAGGTCGGCCATCTGGTTGATGTTGGCAATGATGATATCCAGCAAGTCGTCATTGTCCATGTAGCGGGTTACTTTTAAGCCCAGGCAGGTAGCAAGCTTCGTAAGGAACTTGCGCCCTGTCCACTTACGGCACTTCAGGTAGATGACGGACTTGTCAGCATTCACGTTATAGAGGTCGATGAGCGACTGCGTCTTTCCGCTGCCCGAACGGGAAGAGATGCAAAACCATTTGCTGTTGCGCTTGGCGGCATTAAAGGCGGCCTTTATCTGCTGATAGCTCGATACGGTTTCGACCACGTTCCAGGCGCCTTCGTAATAGTTGAGGGCAGCCGCTATCTTTGCCGCCATATTGTCTTCCTTGGCGGCATACTTGCCGGAAAGAATCTGTGAAAGGGTAGTGCCGGAAATGCCGCACTTGCGGGCTATCTCGCCTTGAGTGGAACCGCGTTTCACAAGTGTATCGACGTACTGTTTTAATCCTTGAATATCCATCTTTATATCGTTTTTAAAGGTTGTTTAAATCATCTTGAATAACTCATGTCGGCCGGATTGAACTCGTAGTCCTCGTCCTCATCATTGGCGGAGATTACCACCGCTTGCGGCAGACGTTCGGTCACGTCCTCGTAGTCGGCATCCGTCACTTCATCACGCATTTTGCTGCGGGCATCCTTATGCTGACCACGTGAGTCGGTTATCAGGTAACGATCCAGCAAAGTGTTGTTTATCAGTTCCGGGATGCGCTGCTGGAGGTTCTTGATGTGCCCGTCCACGCTCGCCACCTTGTCATCAATGTGCTGTTGCAGTTCCTCGTTGAAGCCTTTCACCCGGTTGCGGTACTCGAAGTGTTCCGGCTTTTGGTCGGCCAGAGCCATGGGAGCCTTCATACACTTCTGCATCATGTAGCGCAGCGTGCCTATTTCTTTTCCGGCATCCTTCAGCCCCTTGCGCACGGCGTTGCTGATAAGTATCCGGCTCATGTCTTCGGGGTCATAGCGCACAATCCAGTCCTCATTGTAGTGCTCGCGCAGAGAGAGATCGAAAGTGTCGTAGTTGATCCGCTCACCTTGCATTTCCAGACGAAGACCGTCACCGTTAATGTGGTTGGTGCGTCCGGTGGTTTCGCCCATCAGCAGCAGGTATTCTTCATCACAGAAAGGTAACTTTCGGGCTTCCTCAGTCTGTTCCCAGGCAGCCATAAAATCTTTAATCTTCATGGCGCGTTCCTTCATCATCATGGCTTCAATCTGTCCCATGAGGGTTTCTTCATCGGGAATGAGGTGACGGTTCGCGTTGATGACTTCCATATTCGGCTGATTGTCCTGGTCGGAAGTGATGCCGAACCCTGACCAGTTGCCTTGCTTCTGGCAATGCTGCACGTTCAGATACTTGAAGTAAGGTTCGATTATTTTCGATTTGGCATTGCCAAGGGCGGCAGGCGTGTAGTATTTAGTCATTGCCTGATAGAAGGGAACCATAACACCTTTCTGATAATTGTCGCTCTGAAGCTGCAACGGCTTGTATCGGTCGCCAAACAGTTCTTTAGTATGCCGCACGGCATTGCGCAGGGCCTCACGTATCAGTGCCGGTGACTCATGGTCTCCAATGGCATAGCCTACAGGGTATTTGCAGCAGGCGTCCAGCACAACTACGATGGTTTTGCGGTTGGTATAAGTGGTCATCATATACCGTTTTTCCTCACCGTTCGCCTTCTTGTCTTTGGCAACCTTCTTCTGGTACAGCAGTTCCACCGTCCATCCGTCCAGCGTCCAGTAGGTGAGGGCTTGCGTAGGGGCTTCCCGGTGTATCTGCATCTTGCGGGTGTTGGCAACGACTTTCTTACCTTTGCGTCCCTGCATGGTGGTGAGTTCCATCTTCTTCTTGTAATTATCCACAGTCACGGGGCTGTTGATAAGCGGCTTGTCAAGGATTTCCGCCACCTTGTTATACTCTTCCATTATCTGTACACTGTTCAGGTTGTTGTGCAGGGAGATGAGCTTGTGAAGGATGGCTTCGCTCTCTTCATCCTTCACCACGGCAGCGGACTTGTTGCCAAAGTTCTTATGAATAAGATAACGGTAGCCTTCTTCACGGCTGATGCGGCATGCATCCTCGTATTCCTGGCACTTACGCTTCAGCGAAGCTGCGTTTTGCGGCAGGGTGTGCGGAAACAGAGGTTTCCCGTGTGGGTCGCGCAGGGTCAGCAGATCATTGCTCAGCGTACAGAGTTTTTTCCACATATTGACGCGGGGACCGCTTGTACCGATGACATCCTTACGGTGTTCGTCTCTCAGGTAAAGAATGGCTTCCAGTACGCGCACATTCAAAGTATATTCATCTATCTTGGCATCCGGAAGCTTCTTGCCACCATCATACCGATACTTGGTTGTGTAAAACTCAAAGGCATCGTTACTGAAGACAATGGCTTCTTCCAGAAGGCTCTTTTGCGACTGGGTGGCTATTACGGCGCGCGGATCGCCATTAAGTTCAATAAACTTTCTTTTCATATCTTCTCTCATGGTTTCAAAATCTACAATTGCCGATTGGCCAGGGGTGCTACGGTGAAGAACAATAATTTGTTTGCGTTTCTTCATGGTTTGAAATGTTCCTTCTGGGATGAACCCATCTTGACTTCCTACATTCCTTTTAGGATTGTAGATTATCAGCTCATTCGCAAACACACATACCCGATTATTGAATATCAGTGCCATATCCTTAATTTTTTCAATTAGTGCAAGCCCCGGCATCGAACCGGGGAGCCAGCCACTTCCTCCACCAAGAGCTAATTACCTGAGAAAGTTCCAGACCTGCTATAGCGACCTCTACACTGCTTTCGTTTTCTCCGGCGTAAACATGGATATCGCCACCACACACGCCAACGTCACTATCACAAACGCACTACGCGTATCCGCATCCGTAGCATCCGCATTACTTCCCAACCATAGTCCGTAAATCATGCCTACGGCAACGGCTATTTTCTGAATTCGTCTCCAAGTCTTCATATACGTGTTGAGTTTAAGAGTTCTTTAAAATCAGTTCATCAATATCGCTGTAAGAGGTAATGTTTTCAGGCAGCAGGATGGATTCCTGCGAATCCTCATCGTATGCCACATCTATACACACCTTATCGTTCTCCACGCTCAGAAGAGCGTTGTGGTTCGCCATCAGTTCCCGCAATTCCAGCAGGAACGCCACTTCTTTTTCCGTTAGTTTTCTGCCCATGTTAATACTCCTTATATTCGTAAATTCTAACATCTAATTTTGACAAGTCAGTCGGTATGCCTATCATACCGACTGTCGTTGTTATTGTGAGACCTCTTTTTTTCGCTTCCTTGCTTAGTAGATTAAGCGCCTTAATGCTCTTTTTTATTTCTGAGGCCAGTTCCTTATTACTCATCGGAACTTCCACTTCTATATGCACCTGCTTGTTTTCATAGTCAGAAAAAGCCTTGAGTAGCTTTTTAAAGCCTTCTACCATTCTTACTTTTCTCTTTTCCATATCACTTTTAATTTTAAATTCTCTATTGAAAAAAATACCCCTATTCATCCCGAACCGGGATAGTTTTGCTACATTTGTAGCTGATAATAAACATTGTCTAACTTCTTGAATTTAATTATTATGAGTCCAAACAAAAGCAAATGGCGTATCAATTATGCTATAGTTTATAAAGACGCCAATCAGGTACCTTTCTGTCGCAACTTTGTCCAGAATCTTTTATCTAACATTGCCATAACTCTGAAAATAGAATATGCCATAATAGAGGATTTTTCCGGATTCTCATCCCCCGAAGAAGACAACTCCGGAACGAGTTCTGAAATTTACATGGATATAGTTTGTTTCCGCGCCTTTAAGAATACAGAAATATCAATAAAGGATTTCCGTATGATACTTGACAAGCTATTCTCGCATTCAGATATTATCTTCTGCCGAAGTTTTACCGTTCACAGCATTTTGCAGAAACATTTGAAGGATGTCCCTTTCCCCGAAGAGTTTTTCCGTCCTCTTGCATATCCTTATGTGGATTACCAAAAAGGGAAAAATACAACTCTCTGTGTGACGGAGGCAAGCTGTCAAGGGGTATTAGATGATTTGCGAGAAAAGAGTGCGAACTGAAAAGGTTCGCATTCGGCCTTTGTACTTCTTTGCTTTCCATATCCATATCATTTATAAGGTTACTACTTTCTCATACGGATTATCCACCAATCTCACCTCGTACAGATTTCCGCCATGATTCAGCGCATAAGCCCGGATAATCTTAGCCGAAGGGCTATTGGTTTCATAATTCAGAGCCGAACGTACCGTTCGTGTGGTCACTTCAAACTTCGTTGCTATCTCTTCCTGCAACTCTGTGCTTGCTTCAATGAATCTTTTCTTTTCTGCCATTGTATTTCTGTTTTTTGAGTTAATTCGTTATATTTGGGGCGTCTTTCAGAATGGAAGACTTTGCAAAGTAAATCAAGATTCTTGATATTAGCAAATAAAAAACCAAGAAAAATGATATTAATATCGAAAAACTTGAAGTTTTTGCGGAAGAAGCTAAACTTCACCCAAGAAGAATTGGCTGAAAAGCTAAATGTGAAAGCTAACACCATATCAAATTATGAAAAGGGTGTTAGCCAGCCAGATATTGCTTCCATAAGTATTTTAATGGGAATATTTGATGTCTCATCTGATGAATTACTCTTTGAAGACTTATCAACCAAAACATCAAGTAGCTTGATGAATAAGTTCTATTATCCTTCTACATCAGTAGATGATAACTTTGTTTCCATTCCATTAGTCGATATCTCTGTTGCTGCAGGATGTTCAGGGTATGATAATCCTGATTATTTAGAAGTAATAGACAGTATAAAGATGCCTTCTTCTATGGTACGCGATGGTCGCAGATACTTTTGTGTCCATATCAAAGGAGAAAGTATGTCTCCTACATTATTGGATAGTTCTTACATCGTTGTTAGACTTTTAGAACGCTCGGAATGGCAAGACATGCCAGACCGGCATATTTACGTTGTGAGTGATCGTGATGGACGTTCATATATTAAGCGGATTAAAAACAGGTTCAACAAAAACGGCTTCATTGTATGCATGTCGGATAATATAGATAAGGTTAATTACCCAAACTTTAACTTGGAAGAGCAAGAAATAAACTCAATCCTCCATGCAGAGTGGTATTTCAGTGCCAAAATGCCCAACCTAAACGAGACATATTACGATAAAGTAAATCAATTGGAAGACAAATATGATATGCTTGAAGGTCAAATGAAACGGATATTACAAGCTATCAGTATTAAATAATTAAGATAAGAAATAGAGTCGAATATAAATCAGCAAGTTTTTTTTAAACAACGATTAATAACCATTTAAAAATAAGATATATATGGATGTTTTGGTGTCGATTATTATTGTAGTATTTGGTATTCTTCAGATTGTTTTATTCTTCAAAATATGGGGAATGACCAATAATATCTTCGAGATAAAAGAACTGATAAAGAAATATAGTATCGAAGAGAAAGTAAATCCCAAGCAACAAAAGCCTACCACGAAAACGGATATACAAATAGAAGACTTGGTAATAGAATTGAAAAGTAAACGCCAATTAAAAGTCGTAGATATAACAGAGGATGGTAGATTTCAATGTAAAACTCCAGGCGGAATAGCACCTATAGGCTTTTTTGAAAGAGATGAAATTGAATTAGTCAGAAAAGAAGAATGACACAAAAAGAAGGAATCAACTTCTGATTTATAATCAACACAATAATACGTGGCATTCAAATAGTAATTAATAGCTATAAAATATATAATAATGAAAGAATCCACTTATAAAAGAACTATAGTCTATAATGATCTATTCATAGATCAAGGTAGTAGAAGAAAGGGAGATGAAAGAAATAGGGAATTTTGGCAGGCTATGGACGGGCTTCACTCCAGATACCCTGGATGTAATATTCTTGTAGAACGCTACGCTAAAGAGCATTTTTCAACCGGCATAGGTGAAGACGTACGGATTATTTGCAGTTCTCCTGGTGTTCAGAAGATGGCAGATCATATTTATGATATTCATTATTATGTTGTTCCGATATCCCTATCTGTACTGGGAGATGGGGAAAAAGAGGACGCGATAGCTCATGTATTGCGTAACGATGTAATGAATCCGTGAGATAGAGAGATAAATCTGTATAATCATTTATACTCAAATTGTCCGTTTGGACTTCAGTAGTCAATGTATTTCCTCCACAGTAATCCACTATCCGATGATCGTTTTCATCCAAAAAGTCAAATGTTACCACTAATATCCCCTTCATAGCTTTCAATTTTAAGCTCCCGGCACAATCACCGGGAGCATTTTCCATCAACAATCAATCAATAACCTTAAATCTCCGTACGTTTTATCCCTCAGTCGAAGTCCTGATCAGCGGGAACGTTACCAACACCTTCAAAAACTATTGTGGCGAAAGCAAGACTCGAACTTACAACCTCAAGGCTATGACCCTTGCGAGCTACCAATTGCTCCATTTCGCAGTATGAAATATGCCATTAATACGTCTTATTCTGCAAATATAGTAGCAATAATAGCATAATGCACTATCTATCAATTATTTAATATTGCAACATCTATAATAACAACGTATTTGAGGTATAAACTCAGGCACAAAACAACTATTTTCGCCCATATTTTACATACTATAGGTGCAAACTCGAACGAAAAAAACAGGTGTTTTGAATGTGTGTTGAATGTGTGTGTTGTGCAATTCGTTTTATTAATTGAATGTGTGTTGAATGTGTGTCTTCATGTGTATTGCGATATTTAACTATAAATTAACAATAAACTGGCGTAGTAATAGGTGTACTACTCCATAGTATAGATATTATATGTGTATTCCAATGTACACATCAACGGAATGAATATTCTCTGCTATGTAGCTATTTTATTTCTTGCTTAACACTTCTATATAGTTATTATTTGGAATATATTTGCAAAAAAAACTTCTAAATAAAGATGATATGACTAAAGTTATTCACGTGCACCTGATCTTTGAGAAGAAAGATTATTATTTCGGTAGCATCAGCGCAATCTATGATGTTTTAAACGATGTTCAAATCGGCATTAAACAAAGCACCCTGCTCCACGCTGGTCTGTGTGACGGAGGTGTAAAACTTACTCAGAGAGCCATTATAAGGCAGTCTCATCTCATTCGTAGCGGGAGGGAGTAGTCACCCCTACAAATAAAAAAGATAGGCTATTTTGCTAATCATTAGCTAAAATAGCCTATCTTTGTGTGTCGATGTAACATTCGAGGTTCGATGTAACCCTTCAGACCTCAATAATGTAACTCATTTGTTGCCCATTGTAACATTTCGTTTTAAGTCAAGGTTCACACACCAATCAGCCTCAATCGCTGTGTTCATCGGCATTTCAGCCCAATCAATTCACCTCATCACTTTACACAATTCGTTCTGTGCCCCATATACGGGTAATAAGACGACAGTGGCAGGCGCGTATTATTTTCCTAAGGTGAAAGAAGGACAGAAGTTTAGTTTTGAGATTGTTTCCGCTTTCTCCGGGTATACTCCGGCAGGCTTCAACGGGTTTTATATCCATGATGAATTGTTGAGGATTCCTAAAGAAGAAGCTTCTTTGAAAGAAAAAGAAACGTCTACGTCGCCTGCGGTAGCCAATCAAGTAGATGAACGTAATGTGTTGTTGGTGATGATTAATATGGCTGGTCAGGTAATGGCTGGGGGCGATTATATAGAAAACCTCGGGCAACTGACAGAAAAGGTGAAGGAGTTTGTTGCTAATCCTTATAATGATGAGAATCTGCCGGAAAAGCAGAAGAAGCGCATCCCTTATTTTGATGAAATAATGGTTACTTCGAATCATAAAGTTGCCGTGTATAGGAACGCTAAGACTACCGAGGCTGATCATCAGGCAGTGATGGCTGCTATTCGTGCGGCCTATAAGGAGCTGCGCGGGGATTTGGCTAATGAAAAGTTTGGGAAAGATTTTTCCAAATGTTCTTATCAGGAGCAAAAAGCCATTAGTCTGGTTTATCCACAGAACATAGAGGATTGTGGGATTAGGAATTTCTCTTCAGGCAATTCGTCGGTGCCACCGCCACCGGAAACGCTTGTCATTGTGGAGGACAAGCCGGTTGAAATAAAATATGTCCCTGTGCAGACAGAAGATAATTCTGATAAAATATATGATAAGGTGGAGGAGCTGCCTGCATTCCCCGGTGGGGAGGTTGCTATGATGCGTTTCCTGAGTGATAATATGAAATACCCGAAGGTTGCCCGGGAATCTGGTATCCAAGGAAGGGTGGTGGTGCAATTTGTTGTCGGGAGCGACGGCTCTATCGGCAATGCAAAGGTAATTCGTAGTATTAACCCTTATCTTGATAAGGAGGCTTTGCGGGTAGTTGGTGTTATGCCTCGTTGGAAGCCCGGCATGCAGGGAGGCAAACCTGTGAGTGTTCAGTATACCATGCCATTGATGTTTAGACTCCAATAAAGCATGAATAGATCGTGAAAAAAGGAAAATGCAGATGTACAACGCGTGAATTTGAAATGATCTGCGTACATTAATCACTAAAGTTTCCCACCCCTTAAAACACCAACTTTTCTCATTTTCCTT
>ENA-ORNO01001218-ORNO01001218.1-human-gut-metagenome-genome-assembly--contig:-NODE-1218-length-12470-cov-3.421748_pt1 | contig 12470 bp, 6 predicted proteins | sample MGYA00242117_ERZ509026 | MGnify/ENA primary metagenome ERZ509026 (study PRJEB26280, sample SAMEA2338710) | human gut metagenome | biome: human gut; feature: human-associated habitat; material: faeces... | reverse complement strand
TGCGGAGGGCATCGGGCGTTTCGGCATCCGTATCGGGCAAATCCACCTGACTGTGATGCTCCACCACGTTCTCATCGCCCAGAATATCCCGAAAAACCTTCGCATTTTGGTCGATGATGCTGGTGTAGGGGATGACGTAGATGATGCGCTTCATCCCATGCTTCACTGCGTGGCTGAGCGCAAAGGCAAGCGACGAAACCGTTTTGCCGCCGCCCGTGGGGACGGTCAGGCTGTACAAGCCCTGCGGATCTTCGCTGCCACGCAGGCAGCGCCGCAGCACCTCGTTGCGCAGCGCGCAGAGGTCGGACTTGGGCTTTTCCAGCCATTTGGCAACGTGCGCTTGCAGCTTTTCCAGCAGCGCGGGCATGGAATCGCCGATGCCGCGCGGCTTTTCTTCCTTGCTGAGCGCGCGCTCCGTGTCCAGAAAATCAGCATCCACCAGACAGGAGAACAGCATCCGGATGTACATGGCAGTCAGGCGCGCATCATTCCGCGGAAGCCACGGCGGTGTGGGCTGAACGCCTGTTGGCAAAGAAATCTCACTGCGCCACGCGGAGGGATCGTCGCCGCCGGTCAGCTTTTTGTTCAGCCGTGCGCACAATGTGCCATCATCGAGGCTGAGACGGGTTCCCAAGTCGGGCAGACCGCCGTGATGCCCCGCAATGGCAAACGCCGCGGGCATATCGTCCAAATCTGCCGCCGCCTTCGCACCTGCCGTGCTGTGGTCCACCTTGGCGGTGTGTTCCGGGTCACGCTGGCGGCGCTGCCCGTTGGGGCTGTACTTGCCGATGTCGTGCAGCAGGGCTGTTCTTTCGGCGTGAAAACTCGCTCCAAAAGAAGCGGCGAATTTCGCAGAACGCGTCGCTGTGCCTTCCAAATGCTCCTTGAGTGGCTGATAGCTGCCGTCTTCGCGGAGGTGGGTGACGTATTCCATACAGAAAGCCCTCCCGACATAATCAATTTGTGTGTATCTAATGTTAATAATAGTATAGCACTATAATAACCTGCTGTCAAGAAAAATAAAACTATCGAGCAGTTTTTGTCAAACACTTCCGGGAAAAACAATGCGCAAAGCAGGAATATATTTGTGCGCTGCTGCCCTTGCAATGCTGCCGCCAAAATGGTATGATGGAAATGAACAAAAAAATACAGAAAAGGAGTCTTCCACATGGCAAAGAAAACGAAAACCCAGCCGAAAGCGCGTAAAACAATCACCTCCAATAATCTCGCTGATTTATCAAAACTCGTTCAAGCACTTGAAATAGACGATGAGAATCCGGAAAATCAGCAAAAGCCATCGGCGTTTGACAAAAAAATCATCTACAATGAGTTCCAGAATTCAACGTACACGCTGGTGTCGCCGATGGCGTACCTCATTGGCATCGACAAAGAAAACTTTGGCGAAGAAAATGCGAGACCATTTCTGCTGAAAAGTTACGAAGAGCTGGATGCGCACAAAGAGGCGCGCATTATCCGCAATCTGTGCCGCATTCGCACGGCGATGGAACGCAATTATCCAGCCATTGTGAATGAATTTCGCATGAGCTTCCGCAATATCGGCAGCGTGCCGAATCTCATTCCATCAGAATCGGTGGCGCAGCTGGAACAGGACGGCGTCAGAATTTACAAAGCAAAGCCGGATATTGACGAATACATTATCAGCATCAATTGTGAAATCAGCAACCGAATCAATCAAGTGGCGCGCTTTTTCCCGGAATGGGTGAAGTGGGACTATGTGAAACCCATTTTCCTGATGCCGAACGGGACGAAAAAAGATGGTATCAAAAAAGCAGGGGAATACTATAAAAGCGATACCCGCCGCTATCCGTTCCACTGCTGGATTAACTGGGATGCCGTTTCCACAAGCCCGGAGAGCAAGGGGAACATCCTCTATAATGATGAAAAATTCGTAACGATTCTCTATGAGCGCCACGAAGACCGCTTTGAAAATCTGTCGCTGGTGCGTGATGCGGGCAACAGCACGATGCGCAATCTGGGCAGGCTGCTGGGGCAGTGCAAAAAATGCCTGATTGCGGTGGACTGCGAAAATTCGGATGCCGTGAAGCTCGCGGCGGCGCTGAGCAGCCTCCCGACCGAGCAGCTGGGCAAAATATCCAAGGTGATTCTGTTTGACAGCGAGTATACAACGGCACAGTGGAAAACGCTGGTTGACCGCACGCTCTCTACGGCGGTGGATGAAAAAGCGAACCTTGAGCTGGAACATATTAAGGTCGAGCGGCTGAACCAGAACAAATCGCAGTGCGATATGGCGCTGGCGGTGCGGACAAGCCGCGAAGTGTATACCTCCGGCGTGGATGCGGTCATCCTTGTGTCGTCGGACAGCGACTACTGGGCGATGATTCGCCAGCTGGACAGCGTCCGTTTCCTTGTTATGCTGGAGAAGGGCAAAACGGGCATGGCCATCATGGACACCTTGGCGCGGCATGAAATCCCGTTCTGCTTCATTGACGACTTCTGCACGGCGGCGTCGTACAACATCAAAACCAGTACGCTGATCAATGCAATTCAGGAGCAAATCAATCAGCAGCTGGCGGGAGAAAGCACGAAACCATTCAACGTTCGCGAGATGATGGAGACGGCGCTGCAAAACTCGTGGATTATGATGACGGACAAGGAGAAGGAAGCGTTTTACAAGCGATACTTGCTGTGCATGAAACTGAATGTCAGCCAGGATGGCGCGGTCAGCATCACGCTGGGATAAAGGACAGCGCCTTAGCGCTCGCGGCTGATGATGATGCTGGAATTTGGCAGGATGTGCAAAAAAGCTGCAAAACTCATTTCTGCAAGTTGAACCCTTGACAGCAACTGCAAAAACATGGTACAATTTGATTACCGACTGCATCCAATTGCATATATAACTGCGATACGGCAGTGCATGATGCACGGAATCCTTGACTTTGAATGGTGGAGCGAAGGAGGGCTTTCCTATGACAAACGCAGGACGTTGGTTGATAATTTGGATTGTGCTGATCATGCTTCTGCTGATGGGAGGCATCATCTGTGCGAACGCGGAAGAAACGATTTCCGATGCAATGACGAATGAAGAAATCATGGAGTGTTACGGTCTGCCGGAAAAAATAGAACTTCATGAGACTGATTTGGTGGCGGACATTGCAAATATCGAAGTGCTTGATGAGCATTTTGTAATGGAATCAGCAGTGCCGCGTGATGGCGCAAGCGGGCTGGTCATCAAGGGTACGTTTGTGGATGATGGAATTGAAGTGAACGTAACAATTAACATTTCGGTAAATGAATATCGGCTTGAAATCGGGAGTTATCAGCCATTCGAAATAAAAGATTTCTACTTTGATACAAGCATGGATGTGCAGGCAGACTTTACAACGGATGCGGAGGAGGATGACAAACAGCCGACGGAAATAGAACTGATTCGTATCCCGTGGTTTACTGCCTATGCAATGCAAGTATGCACGTTGATCACAGGGGAATTCAAAATGGATGGCAGCGTGGACATTACATTCAAAAATCAAGGCGGTAAATGCAAATTTGCTTATGCCAATGGGCAGTGGAACAATGAATGCATAGCAGGCACAAAGTCGTTTGAAATCAATATGGAGGGTAAGGCGGAATTTATAATCAAGGGCGGAATTACGATAACCCCCATCGCGGGATTCTGTGACCTTGTGCGCGTGTCGGTTGTGGAAAAAATCGGCATGAGTGTAAGCAAAAGCTTTGACCCAATGGTTCCCCAAACAGCACTTTGCTCGGATGTGAAACCGTACTGGAAGGTGTATCCAGAAGCAAAGATCGGTTTAATTCCAAAAGCCGGGGCAAAAGTACCAGCCTTTATCGGCGATGGCAAATGCTCGATTACAACGACGGGAAATGGAATCCAATTACTGGAAGATAAAGAGTATCATTTTGAAGGGTTCAAAAGAGTGTCGGAGTGCACTTGGCGGACAACAACTGTGAATTTCTTTTCCGAAGATGGTGTATTATATGCAACGAAACGCTTTGCAATCAATGAAACACTAAGCGCTGAAAAAGCGCAGCGACCGCTTATAATGCAGGGGAGAGTCTTTATCGGCTGGCGAGTGACAAAAGAGGATGGTACGTTGGTTTCAGAAAGTTTACCTGTTGTGGTGGGCAAAGAAACACTCAATTGCACAGCGCAGTGGGACGCTGTTTCAGAAAAACCTGGATACACGCTCCCGGAAGACGATGATCAAGGATATGCTGAACGGGTTGGCAAACCTCGTATTTCGTCTGTGAATGAAAAAGAAGAAGCCTACCAGATTGTTGGCGCCGAGCAGCAAGGTGCAACGCTGTATTGCAGATTGATTAAACCTGGAAATCCCGATTATCAGAATTACACAAAAGCATATCAGGGCAGTGTTACAAGCACAGGCCCCACTGTGCAGTATGTTGTTTTTGATGACGGCTTTTACGGAACTAGCGGTGTATGTGGCGGAAAATCGCTAATTGGTATTCAGTTCGCCGACTCTATGCGGCATACTGGAAACAACAGCCGAAATTATCGGTTGCAATGGGTGCATTTGCCTGCAAATATGGTGGATTCGCCTTATTTTCCTGAGTGCTATTCGCTGCAGGAAATTTCGATTCCATCAGGGGTAACAAGCATAGCGTCAAGTGCCTTTGATAGATGCTACTCATTAAAGAAAATAGAAATTCCTGATACAGTACAAACGATTGGTCAGAATGCCTTTCGACATTGCTATTCGCTGGAGGAAATAACGATTCCCGAAGGTGTAACACAGATTGGAAAATTGGCATTTGGAGATTGCACGTCTTTGCGTACGTTACATCTCCCGTCAACACTCACCAAATTTGATACGGTTTTGTACAACAATCCGCAGCTTGAGCAGTTGGAACTGCATGTGTCAGGTGATTTGCAATTTGGCAATGCGAACATAGAAAATCTGCGCAAAGTTAATATTAGCGGTAAGAATATTGATATGACGTATGCTATATTCAGCAAAGGTATCGAAACAATTACAATTCAAGGGGAAACAATTCGTATTCCCGACAATGTATTTAAAGAACATCCTAACTTGACTTCTGTTACCCTTATAGCGAATGAAATTTATCTTGGAGAATATTCGTTTGCTGACTGTTATGCATTGCAGGAAGTTACAATTTCTCAATGCTCTAAACTGTATCTTGGAAACAGTGCGTTCTTAAATTGCAAAAACCTGGAGGTGTTTTCGTTTGGCGGGACGGTTTATCCTTATCGGCAGGAAGGGAAAAATCAATCTGAAACATACCTGCTGAATGCTTTTGACGGCACAGCCATTCATCAGCTGAACCTTCATCTGAATGTGGGACGCATAAAGATTACACTAATGCCTTTGCTGGAAAATCTAACGCTGACGGGTTCTGTGGATACGATTATGTCCATTTCCGGAAACATGATGCTGAAAAAGATCGCATTACCGTCAGGGGTAAAAACAATTACAGCAATATGCAACAATCCGATGCTGGAAGAATTGCAGCTGCCATCCAGCATACAAACAATTACCCAAATTAACAACAATGGAAGGCTGAAAGCGCTGGTAATTCCGGAGAATGCAAGCATTGCGGACTATGCGCTGTCAGATAATCCTTCGCTGGAGACGGTTCATCTTCCGCAATCGCTGAAAATGGTGCCGATTGGATTGCTCCAGAATTGTACGTCACTAAAATATGTACAGCTGCCGACACAGCTGGAACAGATTGGCGGAAAAGCATTCTATGGATGCGCATCACTGCAAAACATCACACTTCCTGAATCGCTGCTGCGAGTCGATGACTATGTGTTCACGAACTGTACGGCGCTGACGGAAATGACAATTCCAAGGGCAGTTTGGTGCTTTGGCAATGATTCGCTGACGGGATGTACGAATTTGAAAACCGTATATGTTCTTTCGAACGAGGCGTTTGTTTTCTTCCCTGATGACAACTTCTATGGTGAACGAACCATTTACTGCCCACAGAATCAAGCGACGTGGAGCGTGACGGAGTCTACGCGTGTTGCGATTGATGCACCAGTCTATACGCTGCGCATTCACTACCCGGATGGGCGAGATGATATGGTAAAGACGCGTACAGCTGGCGATACGCTGGTTGAACCGCGGATTTATAGCATGGGAATTAAAAACAGTGACTGTATTCGCTGGTTTAGTGATGCAGAATGGACAAATCAGATTACATTTCCAAGTGTTATGCCAGAGAAAAATTTGGATATTTACTTGGGGTATACCTACAAGCTGTGGGATGATTTTGTCAATTGGGATAAGCTAGATGGTAATTACGATTGGGATGAATACGATCCAGCTACGGGAAATTGGCGACAGGTACCGAAACTGATTTCTTACAACAACAACCAGCGGTACTTCCACATTCCGGATCAGTTCGAGATAATGTATGCTGATGCAATCCATGAGGGAATCAGATACTTGGAGATTGGCGCATCCATGCGGCAGATTGATCCTGCGGCTTTCCGCTCGGCAGTGGATTTGGAACGCTTTTATGTTGATCCGGCGAATACACATTATTATACACAGGATGGCGTCCTGTATAGCGCAGATGGAACATTGATAGCTTATCCATACAAAAAGGACAATCAGCAGTTTACAGTGCCAGATGGCGTTACAAGCATTGGAGCGTATGCCTTCGCAATTCCGGAGGGAAAAGAATCGCCGCTGCTTCAAGTGCAATTACCGTGCAGTGTAACAAGCGTGGCAGAAAATGCATTTGCAGGGCATGAACGACCGTTTGCAGTGATGACGGAAAATACGTCATTGAATGCTCAAATCGACGCAGAAGGCGTATTTTGTAATCCGGCGCCGCTTGTACTGATGTCAGAGGACAACATGGTGAGCTTTTATCTGCTTTCCGCAGGGCTACCGCTTCCTGAACTGCCGAATCCAATGAAGGATGGCGCATACTTCATTGGCTGGAGTTTGAAAGAAAATGACGATGTGGCGGATTTGTCAGCGCTGACACTTCCTGCAGATGGAATGGTACTCTACGCGTGCTGGTCAAAGAAGGTGCAGTATCAGACAGCGCTGCCGGCGATGCTGAAAATCATTGAAAGCGAGGCGTTCCTAAATGCGCCGATGGTAAGTGTGCGATGCCCGGATGGATTGACGACGATTGAAAGCCGCGCGTTTGCTGGATGCGATCAGCTGCGAGACATCTATCTGCCTGACAGCGTTCAATACATAGCCGAAGATGCGTTTGCAAACGTGCCGCAACTGACGATTCATACGCCAGCGGGAAGCATTGCGGAAAAATGGGCGAAAAAGCAAGGCATTACGGTTGTGCCTGAGCGGGAAGAACCTTAATTGCCATTTCCGAACATGCGTACGTCCTTTCTCTTCGGGTATAAACAGCATCGGCACAGCACCAAGTTTTCATTTGGCGCTGTGCCGATGATTTTGTATGCTGCTATTTCCGAATTGGTTCATCACGGAATCGACAAAGAAGGAAAGATGCGTATTTATCCTCTTTTTTCCTTCTTTATCCGTTTATATTCCTCACGCTGCCCCTTTCCACAAGGTGCACCGGCAAAATAACCTTCTTCTGCGCAATCTCTTCCTTCCGCAGCTGCGCCAAAATCATCTCCGTCGCCAAAGTACCTTTCTTCTCCGAATCTTGATGAATCGTCGTCAGCCCCGGAATCGCCAGCTGCGAAATATAATGATCATCAAAGCCCACAATCGACTTATCGCGCGGCACACTTACCCCGCACTCATGCAGCCCGGACATGATGCCCGCTGCCAGAATATCCGCCGAGGCGAAAATCCCCGTGATTTCGGGACGTGTGCTGAGCTGATGCCCCAGCTTCTTGCCTTCCTGCACGGAAATTTCCTGCGTAAAGACAAGCGCCGGGTCGTACGGCACGCCGTATTCCGCCAAGGCGCGGCGATAGCCCTGCAGGCGCAGTTCGATAACGCCCGCGGGGGAAATCGGCGGCGACGCGAACGCAATCACGCGGTGGCCGTTCTCCAGCAGGTGCTTCGTGGCGAGGTAGCCGCCTTTTTCATCCTCCAAGCCGACGCAGCAGATGCTCGGGTCGTCCACATAGCTGTCGATGAGGACGACGGGAATGCCCAGCTTTGCTACGGCATCGAAGAACGAATCCTGAAACAGCCCCGTCATAATCAGCCCGGAGAGCCGCCAGCTGTGAATCAGCCCTTCCAGCGCGGCGACGCTTTCGGCGGAGCGCAGCATCAGGTAGTAGCCGGCTTCACGGGTGCGCTGCTCGACGCTGGCGGCGACGCTGCTCATGAAGGGGTCGCTGACGGTGCTGCCGGTGGTGCGCGGCGTGATGTAAGTGACCATGGCGATGATGGCGGACTGGTCGTTCGCCAGCGAGCGCGCGGACATGCTGGGAACGTAGTGTTCGCGCTCGATAATCTCCCAGATTTTTGCAACCTTCTTTTCGGAAACGCGGCTTTTGCGGTTATGCACCACGTTGGAAACGGTTGTAATGCTTACGCCTGCTTCGGCGGCAATGTCTTTGAGTGTGACCATGCGATGCTCCATTTTATGCAGTGTTTTAGAAATGGCAATATGCGCAGAAAACCATGTCCGCAGACGTGAAACGAAAACGGACGAAGTCCGCGTGCGCATCATAAAAAGTATACCAGTCTTTGAAGTTGTTCGCAAGCGGTTTCTGGAAAAAAATCCGTAAAAGAAGGGGGAGACAGCCGAAACTGTCCCCCCTTTTTGAACGTTTTGGAATTATTCCAGTTCAGCCAGATAGTCCTTAATCGGCAGGTCGCCGGGCTTGCCGGTTTCCGGCGCGGTCAGACCAGCCTGAATGGTTTCGGAGCTGGTAGCGTCGATGGGCGCAACGGCTTCAGAGAAGGTGATTTCGTCCAGGTAGATGACGCACTTGGCGAACGCGCGGATGTGCAGGGCGTTGGTCATGCCCGGGAAGCCGGACGCTTCGAGGTCGATGACGAGATCCTGCCATTCGGTGGTGATGACCGGGTGCGTGCCGTCCGCCAGCACAAGGTCAGAGAAGCGCGCCGCGTAGAACTTGGCGTCTTCCGGATGCCAGTCCATGATCAGCTTGTTCTCTTCGCCGCCTTCCGCGCCCTTGATGCGGATGGTCAGATACTTGCAGTAGGAAACGCCGTCCAGACCCCACATGTCAACGGCTTCCATCCAGTCGGCGGCATGGGCGTAGTAGTCGTCTTCGCTGTCGTAGTCTTCCGGGTCATACGCCTTGGGGCGCATGTCGAGCTTCAACGCGCCGTCCTCATTCTTTGCGCGCAGGTTCGCCCAGTTGTCCCACCAGAGGTGCACGCCGTTGGGCGCAAGCTCAGGCTTGGCATTCGGGTCACGGTCGTCAAAGTTGTCCCACAGGTAGGTTTCGCCTTCAGCGAACGCAACGGCTGCCATCGCGAACACCATCGTCAGGGAAAGCAGGAAAGCAAGGAACTTCTTCATGGGGATACCTCCTTTATGATGTTGACGGGTGGATAGGTTTAACGCTCAACCTATCGTTGACATGATTATAACATACCATTTGCCACATGTCAAGAGGGGAAAAGAGGCTTTTTCTGAAAATTTTTATCTTCAGGCACATTGCACATTTCCAAATTTCCTGCTATAATCATGGTATAGGTTTAGCGCTTAACCAAATGCGGACAATTTCCACACACTGGAAACGCCGCGGCGAACAAGGAGGACATGAACGATGAAGAGAACCACCCCCATCCTGATGCTTGTGCTGATGCTTCTGCTGACCGCGTGGATGATGCCCGCGACTGCCGAAGAGAATCCGACGCTGCTGACCCTCTACGAAGGCCCGAAGACGATGACGACCTCCGCGACGGCGAAAGTTACCGCGAACGGCAACGACCTGTTCGTCTATGACGTGATGGTCAACCACGAACACATCTGGAACGCCAACACCCAGCCGACGACCACGCCTATGACCTATTTCGACTTCGAGGGCAAAGTGCGCATCGAGGTTGAAATGCCCGGTCTGCCGGACAAAGTGGAGAGCGCCGCCGTCATTCCGCAGTCGTGGGGGATTACGCCCGAAGTCAAGGACGGCAAAGTTTCCTTCATGATTACGGAGCCGGGGCAGTACACCGTTGTCTTCAACGATAACGTCAACAAGGCGCTGCACATCTTCGCCAATCCGCTGGAAACGGACGTCCCTGATCCCGACGACCCGAACGTCTACTATATTCCCTCCGGCGAGTGGGTCATGGACGCCATCGTGCTGGAAGACGGGCAGACACTCTACATCTCCGGCGGCGCGGTGCTGCATTCCATTATCTCCATCAATAACGCCAAGAACGTCCGCATCTGCGGGCGCGGCATCATTGACGGCAGCGACTACGACGCGTGGAATCAGCCCGGCTCGTATGCGCGCGTCCCGATTGATCTCAATCACGCGAAGAATGTCACCATCGACGGCATTATCGTCGCCAATTCCAACTGCTGGAACGTCAATTCTTACTCCTCCAAGCATGTGGAAATCAACAACGTCAAGGTCATTTCCGGCCGTCAAAATGGCGACGGCTTCACCTTCCAGTCCTGCACCGACCACACCGTGACGAACAGCTTCGCCCGCACATGGGATGACAGCCTCGTCATCAAGAACTACTCCGGCTCCACCAAGGGCATCACCTTCCGCAACATGCAGGTATGGACGGACCTCGCCCAGTCGATGGAAATCGGCTACGAAACCGACAAGGGTTGGACGCTTGACCCCGAAATCAGCGATGTGCTGTTTGAGAACATCACTGTGCTGTACAACTTCCACAAGCCCGTTATCAGCATCCATAACAGCGACGATGCGTATGTGCACGCCATCGTCTACCGCAACATCGTCGTCGAAAACGCCTTCATGCAGGGTGATAACGGCAATAATAAGGAATTGATTGAGATGACGCTGCAAAATTCGGCGTGGTCGACGGTCAAGGATGAGTTTGGGTCGATTGATGATGTGCTGATTGATGGCCTGACGGTGCTTCGGACGCTGGATGGGAAAGTGCCGGCGTCGAGATTGTCGGGGTATGGGGAGGAGAATCGGATTACGAATGTGACCTTGCGGAATGTGACGATTCTGGGGGAGAAGATGACGAATTTGAAGCAGATGAAGCTGCGGTATGATGATTATTGTGAGGGGATTGTTGTAGAGTAAGCCAAAAGAGGATAAACACGCGGAAGAAGTAAGGGAAAAGCGCTCAACTCAATCGCGCGAAGGGGTCAAGGGGGGATCCCCCTTGCGGAGTCCAGAGGCAGCGCCTCTGGTGGGGGTTGGGGCAACGCCCCAACAGTTTGTCGTGCAACCAGTAATGGAAAAGCACGCAATTCTGCCACACGAGCGCTGAACAGCGAAGCGCTTTCAGCGCAGCGGTTGTAATTTTGCGCGTCCTCAGACGCGCCCCCCAACTTGCTCTTTCGACCACTTGCACATTGTCGCGCCAAATGGGCGCGACCGACCTGTCAATCATCCACATATCCACCATTATATATAGAAAGGAAATTTCGCTCATGAAAATGCGTTCTGTCGTATCCGCCATGCTCGCCCTGTCGCTGGCGTGCCTGCCCCTTCTGACGCAGGCGGAAGAAGAAATTCCCACCATCGTGACCGTTGTCCCCGCGCCCGACCAGACCAAGGCGGAGCGTCCGGCGTGCTTCCCTGACCCTGCTGACCAGTACATCGCCCTCCCCGAAACGGAGAATTTCGCGCTCAATAAGGAAGTCATTTCCGGCGCGCATACCGACGTGTACGTCAGCCGAAACGTCAACGACGGCAAAACCGATACCTACTGGGAAAGCAAAGGATTCCCGGCGGAAATGCTCATCGTGCTGGGCGAAACGCATACCATCTCGACCGTCGCGGTCTGCCTGAATCCATCCGCCATCTGGGAGGCGCGCATTCAGGAAATCGCCGTTCTCGTCAGCCAGGACGGCGAGAATTTTACCGAAGTTGCACCCGCCGCGCAGTACCAATTCGACCCTGCGACGGGCAATCGTATCCGCATTGATTTCGATAGTGTGGAAGCCAGTTTTGTCAAGGTTGTGTTCACAATGAATTCCGCATCCCGCACCGACGGCGCGCAGGCAGCGGAAATTTGCGTTTATTGATAGGAGAAAATCACGATGCAATATCAAGGCATTATCTTCGATTTGGATGGCGTTCTCTGCTCGACCGACGAGTACCACTACCGCGCGTGGAAGGCGCTCGCGGATCGGCTCGGCATCCCCTTTGACCGCGAACGCAACGGCCTTTTGCGCGGTGTCAGCCGCATGGACAGCTTGAACATCATCCTCGAAAAAAGCGACAAGGCGTACTCGCAGGATGAGAAAAACGCGATGGCGGAGGAGAAAAACACGCGCTATCGGCAGTTGCTGAACCAAATGTCGCCCGCTGATTTGTCCGGCGACGTGAAGCGCACGCTGGATACCCTGCGCGCACGCGGCTTGAAGCTGGCGATTGGCTCGTCGAGCAAGAA
>ENA-ORNO01001214-ORNO01001214.1-human-gut-metagenome-genome-assembly--contig:-NODE-1214-length-12564-cov-4.697738_pt1 | contig 12564 bp, 14 predicted proteins | sample MGYA00242117_ERZ509026 | MGnify/ENA primary metagenome ERZ509026 (study PRJEB26280, sample SAMEA2338710) | human gut metagenome | biome: human gut; feature: human-associated habitat; material: faeces... | reverse complement strand
TATCGGTCAGGATAAAACCCGGAGCGATAGCGTTGGCACGGATACCGCGAGAACCTAATTCCTGTGCGATAGATTTAGCCAGAGCGATCATACCAGCTTTGGAAGCTGCGTAGTTGGCTTGTCCGGCATTACCGTGAACACCTACTACAGAAGCCATATTAATAATGCTACCAGCTTTCTGGCGCATCATGATCGGAGTACAAGCATGAACGAAATTGAAAGCGGATTTCAAGTTAACGTTGATAACCATATCCCATTGTTGCTCGCTCATACGCATCATCAGACCGTCACGGGTGATACCTGCATTGTTTACCAAAATATCGATGCGGCCAAAGTCTGCATGAATAGCTTCTACCACCTTGGCAGTATCTTCAAAATTAGCAGCATTTGAAGCATAACCTTTAGCTTTCACGCCCATTGCTTCAATTTCTTTTGCCGTATTCTCTGCATTTTCATCAATCACCAGGTCAGTGAATGCGATATTTGCTCCTTCAGAAGCGAACTTTAATGCGATAGCCTTACCGATACCGCGTGCAGCACCAGTTACAATGGCTGTTTTTCCATCTAATAATCCCATACTTTTTTAATTATTGATTAAAGTTATTCTTTTCTACGCAGTGCCCCGAACACGATGTTCTCAACGTATTGTCCACGTGTTTCATCCGTCAGTTTAGCACCTATATGCCCACGTATGTAAGGCACTTCAATACCTTTCACACTATAATGCACCAATTCGGCAGTCATGTCGATATCGTCAACCTGAAACACCCCTTTCTCCACGCCTTCACGAAGCACATCCTTGAAAAGCTGTATTTCTTTGGCATCAAAACGTTTGCGCACCTTCTCTACCCGCCATATATCACGGAAAAAGGTAGCACGGAGTGTTCCGTTCCGGTACACTACCTCTTTCACGGCATCCAGGCGGGTATAAATCATTTCGATGATCTTCTGATCGGGCGAGATGTCTTTCTCTACTACCCGCTTCATTATATCCGAAAGGATGTCCAGCTCCGATTCGACAACAGCCATATAGATATCTTCCTTACTTTTAAAATAGGTATAAAGCGTTCTTCTACCTTTTTTAGAAGCAAGAGCGATATCGTTCATTGTGGTATTCTCAACCCCCATCTTCGCAAATAGCTGACGGGCTACATCCACTAATTTAGCTTTTGTCTTCGATACGGCCATATTAATAATTGCACATTGCTTAATAATTTGAGCAAAAGTAAAACATTTCTGCATACCACACAAGAAAACGCACATTTTATTAACATTTGGTCACAGGGAGAGGATAAAAAAAGTATATCTGTTATAACACTACTTATCAATAAGTTAGTCCGTTTATTACATTTTTTAGCAAAAATAATATGGCTTTTATTTGTTTGTTCAATAAAAAGCCGTACCTTTGCACCCGTTAAACATCGCGGAGTGGAGCAGTTGGTAGCTCGTTGGGCTCATAACCCAAAGGTCATTCGTTCGAGTCGGATCTCCGCAACTATATTGAGGATAAACAGCTGATAATATGCTTTTTATCCTCAATTTCGTTTAAGAGGTCGGACAAAAGTCAGACAAAACATAACTGAAGTATTAATCATACGTTTTCGCATTCGAAAAACGTATAAAAAAATGTCTTCACTAAAAACCCGCAAAGGATCTCCTATAAATAATATAGTAGATTACACCCTCCCCAAGTTGCATACAGGCAAAAACTGGTACGTTGACTTCACCTGCTTTGACCCGGCAGATGGAAAAATGAGACGCAAGAAATACATGCTTGATTCTATAGAGAAAGTTTCTGATCGGAGAAAAAGAGCCGCTGAAATCATTGCTAATGCTACCGCACGCCTTAGATCCGGTTGGAATCCGTGGGCTGAAGCTTCAACGGAACGGCAATACACAAAGCTCTCGGAAGTAGTCTCCCTATATATAAGGTATATCGAAAAACTCACAAGCAACAACACATTGAAGAAAAAAACGTCCTACGACTATCAATCAAGGATGAATATGTTGCTTGAGTACAATTCCACCAGAAGCATTCCTATCGTATATATATACCAGTTCGACCAGTCTTATATTAGTGACTTCTTGGACTATATATTATTAGATAGAGACTCGACAGCCCGGACGAGAAACAATTATCGTACCTGGATATCGGCATTCTGCACCTGGCTGCAAGAAAAAAAATATATTGATCATAATCCTACGGAACGCATAAAAGCATTAGCGGAGGGTGAAAAGCTGCGATCAGCGCTGAACGCTTCTGATTTAGCAAGATTGAAAGAGTATCTTGCGGAAACGAACCAATATTTCTTGCTCGCCTGCATGATGGAGTATTATACATTCATTCGTCCGGACGAATTAAGCAACATACGACTCAGCGACATTAACATCAAAGAACAGAAGGTATATATATCTTCGACCATCAGCAAGAACCGTCGTGATGGCATGGTCGGACTAAACGACTCTATCATCAAACTTATGATAGAACTGGGAACCTTTAACAACCCATCGCATTGCTACTTATTCGGAAAGCAATTTAAGCCGAATGCCACAAAATCAGACTCCCGTATCTTCAGAGAGTATTTCAATAAGGTACGTGCGTTTTTAAGATGGCCGAACTGTTATCAATTCTATAGTTTGAAAGATACCGGGATCCGGGATCTGGCCAACTCGGAAGGAATAGTAGTCGCACGTGATCAGGCGAGACATAGTGATGTTGCCACGACAAACAAATACCTGAAAGGCGATTCGCTGACGGTACATGAAGAAACAAAACACTTCAAGGGCAGCTTATAAAGAAAGCCCCTATCCTCGCGGACAAGAGCCTTCAAAAAAAAATGTAAAAAAAATGTTTCTACTATGGGCTTATGATTTCTCGTACATTATCCAATATGGCTGTCCTGCCAGATATTCTATACGATATCCGGCATCACTGAGTTGTTTGGCCAACTCTGCCGGACGGACAGCAATGATATTGGAGAGATCATACACTAATTCCGCAGAAGTCTTGTAACACTTCTGCGAAGCATCACCAATAGGCAAATAGTTATGGCCGATAAATTCGGCTATAGCTTTCTGCCGTTCAGCTTGTTCTTTCTTCAGTTTATCTTCTTCGGGATCCTGAGCATCATCATTGTATGCCCGGAAGCCTATTTTTTTGCGGTTACTCATGACTACCCTCCTCTCCTTTTAAGAAATTAGTAAGAAACTGGTTAAACCGAATTAGTTCTTCATAACTTATCTCATTAATCTCACCATCACAGTTACGAGCATAAACGTGATATCTAACACTCTTAGTGCCTTCGCTACCTGTATCTACAGTCTTGGTGATAAAGAACTCATCATTCATGCTCACCTCCTTTCTGCTCCAGTACATTAGCCTTCTCGCTGAACTGATAAACGGAACGAACCTTGCAGATATCGAGGAAGAACACAAGATCCGGACATCCGCCACTTATAACACGAGCCTCGATACGTGTAGTACGACCGGCATCCAGAGGATCAGCAGAGTATTGCATGCGCTTCAGTTTGGGATGTTCTGCATTGATCCGACTAACCATATCGCATAATTCATGCTTGAGTGCATCCAGGGAAAGTTCATCTTTAATAAGAACATACTCGTACTTCTTCACATAATCAATCACCTTTTGCCATGCCCGGTTCTTTGGAGAATAAGTCTGCAAATGGTAAACAAAGAACATCATACTTTGCCTCCTTTCTCATTAAAGGTGATGTTGACTGTCCCACCATTGACATAGATGGAAATGGATCTCTCACTTTGTGTTGCACGGATCCGTTTACGTCCGGCACACAATTCAATGCCCAGCTGGGCAAATACTTGCTGGAGCTTCTCCGCGGATACATAGCGTTCGCGGGCGCTTTGGGGTTGTTTTTTCATACTGATGGTTTTGACATTTAGGCAGTTCTGTTTAAAGACAAAAGCGGCTGCCATTTCCCAAGTCTGTCAAAACCATCATCATTCGACTCCGAAGAGCAAAATCCGAAAAGGGAAAGGCAACCGCCTATATTTATAAGTTCCTAAAAGGGCATAAAAAAAGCCCATGAAAAACGTGAGCTGTACCGTAGCTGCTCAATCGGTATCGAATACGATAATGGTTTTGACTTTGCAAATATGCAGGTTTCTTTTGAAATAGCAAAAGAAAAGCGGAGATTTTTTATTTGAAGAACTATTTCGTAGCTGTGTACGAAAAAAGCGAAACTGATAAGTTCCGCTTTCATATCTTTTCATAAAGTCAGTATTATTTATAAAGAAATTATGCCGTTCTACTATTCGATTAATTTCTTTATAAGATTAAAATCTATATCAACTCTTTTATTTTTTGATGGCCATACCTGTAATTACAATTTTATCAGAATAGTTACTATTAATTAAACTGATTTTCAGATTAATAATACCATTGGCGCCCACAGCTTTTAACTTATTCGCTATATTGACATAAGCATTTTGAAGATTAGGTGCCTGATAAATATGTTTCCGATTGGAATTTATATAGTATTTTTCTTTAGGATCCGTAGATTCGGGCTTTCCATCTCTTGGTACCCATCCACCAACTTCTTCAGCATAAATACTACCTATTGCTTCGTAATCGAAACTTACAGAATTGGATTCTGTTACAAAATACCCTTTTTGAGTCAACATAGAATAGTCAATCATAATAACCTCTGATTTAGGTGCCGGTAAATTACTTACACTACAAGCTGATAGAACTAAAACACAAAACAGTAAACATGAATTTTTTTTTCGCATAATATTAAAACATTAATTAATAACCTGCACATAAAATCAATTCCTTATACCGTGTGCCCACCGGAACCACCCGGAACCCGATTGAGTACGGGTTACACGACATAAGGAATTGAAACGTTTGGTTTATAAGGGCACTACAAAGGTCGGAATAAGTTATCAAACAATAAAAGAAAAGCGGAGATATTCACGATAAATACATAAAAAAACAAAATACATAAACTTTTCTTTATGCAATTTGTACATAAACGATTTTTTATGTATATTTGCATGTCATTAAAACAAAGAGATATGGAAAAAGAGACAAAAATGCAACTGGTTGCAAAACTTACCCAGTTAAAATTGTTATCTAAAATGTATGAACACACTTTCAAGAATGCAGGAAACCAAATGAGCGCACAAAAAATGAATGAACTATTGGATGCAAAGCTTGAAACAGATAAACAGATAACTCTTTTAGAAAAAGTTTTGAAAGAATTGGAAAAATGAAGTTAAACAGGCTCCCCGAAAGGGGAGCACAAAACAATACGATTATGGCACTTAAAGATGATTTAAAAAAATTACATGAAATCGCTCACTCCGGCACACCGGATGCCATGGAGAAGTATGTTGCGCTCTCTGACGAAATAACCAGCAAATATACGGATCAGAAAGAAGTTGATGCAATAGCCGATTTTCTAATTAATGGCTACAAGGATATTTCATCAGAAGCGGAAGAACTGAACAACTATGTTGCATTAAAACAGCAAATAGCCCCTTATACAGAAATCATCCCGTTGGGGTACATTGCCAAAAAGTATTTTGGTAAAAGTACCGCATGGCTCAGCCAACGTATCAACGGAAGTAAAGTAAGAGGCAAAGTTTATACACTTAGCAAAAAAGATCTGGAAACATTTAACTTTGCTCTCCAGGACATCAGTAAACAATTAGGTTCACTCTCCATATCTTGAGAGATGTTTTATTGACACTATCCCCGTAGTATGAACCGCTACGGGGATTTTTTATTCTATCCTATAAAAAGTCCCCTTCAGTACTTTATTCAGCCCATTCGCATCTATTTCCGCCTCAATCTTCTCGCACAAATATTGCTTATTACCAATAAGAAACACCTTGTTTACATCCGGCAAACGGTTAGCTTGAAAGTTAATGGTATAGGGAATATTAGAATGAAACATCTTCAGAATAGAAAGCCGATGGCCGATGCTGTCCGGACAAACATCATTTAGACTGAGCGAATACGGAAGAAAGTCCGTTAGCTGTGCAGCAGTCTTCTGTTGGTAGTCAGTGAAGGGATAAGCATGACTGTAAGATTTGGTCTGTCCGTTAGAGGTCACATTCTGCCGATTGAACTGTCCGGTATTGAAAGCTATCTCCATACGGTCATTCTTTTGTTGCTTCTCCGGTAACTCGACATCGCCGCTGATAGCTTCCTGAATGTTGAATGCTTCTCCTTGAGGACTGATTATCCAATCCGGATTATAATTTTTGCGGTAATAACTGATTAAGGGAATATTCAAAACTAAGCTTGTGTCAGTTCTCACAACATCAAAATTATGTTCCAGCCGTTTCCATGTACCACGATCATATTGTACAATCTTGGCAGGGACAATCTTCAGCTCAGCGTCCGTATCGTAAGACTCCGGGTCACGGATAAGATCGGCATAAAGATTGACTTCACGCAGCGTGTCTGTCTCATTTTCATTGTAGTTGATGTAGTATCGTTTACCTACGACAAATATTACCCTCTTCCGTTCTTCCTTATCCATACTATCATAGGCGTTTTTCATATCCTGGTAGTTGGCATATTCTGCTTTTTTGGCAGCATTCAGCAGATACCGGTCCAGTCGTAAGTAGCCATCATCGGAAGTGGAAGGAAGATCATAACCGACATTGCCGGAGGTTACATCTTTATCGTTCTTCTCCTCGTCTATCTCGACGGCAAATTCGCGTAACAATGCGGTGTGATCAATGATTTCCTTATCGGGATTTGAGAAATAATTATTCAGTTCAACAAAGCGTACCACTTTGGCATGCTCGTCCACAACGGTAATGACACCCAGAAATTTCTCTAATTCGTCGAAGAACTCGGAAACCGTCCAATGTGGCAATGCCGTTTCAACACGGAATGAGTTTACCGCACTGCATATATAGATATTACGCAAGAAACTGGTATCAAAGAAAGTGGTATCAAAGGTGTATCCGAAATATTCAACCAGCTTTTTGATGACCGTAAGCAGGTAGGGCTGGAAGCTTCCTACAAACATGTTAGAACCGGGATTAAAGTTGGTTGTTCCCTCTTCATACGTAACTCTATTGACCAAATTCTCCTCTTTTGCTTCTTGATAAAATACCGGGAGAAAAACCCCGTCCACTTCATCTACTGAGCCATAGGCTACCTTCATTTCTGATTCCGGTAAGAAGAATTGAAAGATTCCCGGCTGCGGAGGCATATAAGGACCTCCCAACTCCAACTCGTCAATGTAAATATCATCATTCGTTAGGAGATTAAACTCTGCATTACCAGATACAAGCTGTACCTTGACCAATGTGTCCTCTACCGATAATAAAACCGCACTACCATAGAGCAGACACCTGGCATCCACAATAAGCATAGCAGAAAGTATAGTCTTTTTCTTCGTCACATCCAGCCTGCTAATATGTTTGAATATAGCATGATTGGCTGGCATGGGAAGATCAATATCCAATGAGTAATTGGAACTACGGGTAAAATAAGGATTCTCAGAAGTAAATGTAAAGTTGAGTCCTTCAGGAAGGGCGGCCAACTGTCCATCAATGTATAATTCGGTCATTGTTTGTTGCGTGATTTGTTATTCTCTAATTTTTTATATTCTCGTTGCGCTTGATTGATCCCCCGTTTACCGGTAACATAAGTCTCCGCCACTAACGGATCATCCAAGCGACTTTTAAGTTTCCGGAGTGCGCGGGTACATTCTATCAGCATCGCCACCATAGCCGGATCATTGGTGGTAGTTGTGGCACTGGCTCCGGGTGCCTTGGCAGGAACGGTATGCGTATTCTTTCCGGATCCTGCCACAGCTGCGATATCTTCAGCCGTCAAATTACCGACATTACCAGTACGTTGTGCCACATCAATAACATCGAATATAGGCCGTAAAATCGGATTGGCCACTGCAAAACGATTGGCTACAAATTCATTGGAATGAACGATACCCTGAGGCTGATCCCAGGCACCGGGACCGGTATAACCACCAGTATAGAAATTGCCAACCACGCCCTTAACCACCGCAAAAGATGCTTTGATAGCCGCTATTTGTAAGGCTGCCTTTGCTGCACCAATAAATGACAAGGGGGCCGTTGCTGCTAAATTCTTAACCATTACTTCCAAACAGGAAATTTCAATGACACGTTCCAGTGCATCCAATGCCATCAGAATCGTTTCCTTCAAAAAGTCTTTTAACGACAGTTCACCGGTAGCAATCATCTCACCGATAGTTTCACCAAAATCGGAAGCAATGCTTTCCACCATAGATGCATATTGTTTGTGCATCTCCATCGTTTTCTCATACTTTTCTTTTTCGGCATCTGTTTTTGCTTTGGCCTGCTCTTTATCTATTTCTGTCCGTTGTTCCTCTGTCAGTTGATAGTTATCAAGTAAATCCTCCCAGTAACGTTGTCTAATGTCGTTAACCTCTTTTGCAAAATCTTCTTCTGAAGTAAGATTTCTATAATGGTGTGCGGTAGCTTCTTCCAATTCGATACGTAATTGCTTTTGACGTATGGAAAGACGCTCTTTAGCTGTTTTGTCCGCTGTTTTCTGCCGTTCCTTTTCAGTTTTTTCATCCTGCTTTTTACATTCTTCATTAAATTTAATCTGAGCCTCCAGCATTTTAACTTGCAACTTTTCTCTTTCATGCGGTTCCAATCCCGATATTTTTAGCTTTTCATCCAACGTCTTTTTCTCCAGGTCTATTTGCAAGGCCGTATATTCTTCATTGGTTTTAATCTCACCCTCCAAATACAGTTTTTGCAGATGGGTCATCTGCTGCATGTGTTCAGTTTCGATGTCTTCCAACTCTTTATTGACACGTTTTTTGCGTTCTTCTTCGGACTCATTCCCACCCGTGTTTTTTTTCTTGGGTGCATTTGCAATGACAACCGCTTCGGGCAGTTCGTTTGTGTTTCCTACTCCGGGAACAAATACAGCCAGTTCGTCCTTTACTTTGCTGATTCGTCTGGACTCCTTGATAACGGTGTCCGCATAGGCTGTAATCCCTTTGCGAAGGTTGTTTTCAAAATCCTTGTTACCTCCATATAACTGGCGAATCTTCTGTGCCAAAGCTATTGAAACCTGTTGTGCTGTCTGCCCCTTCTCGATAGCCATGCTGACCGTCTTGTCAATCTTTTGTGTAATGTCGTTGGTCAGGTGTGCTGGGAATAGTTTGGAAAGCGTATCGCGGACTTTATTCATCTTGTCTATCTTCTTATCCAACATATCGCGGCTGATTTCTTCCGTCTTTTCATCAAGCACCTTTTGGGCGATATTGGTTTGCATTGCCACGTTGATGTCTTGGTATGCCCGCTTGATATCTTCGAGCGAGGAGTGCTCATCCAACAAGTTAGTCAGGTATTTACCGTATTTCAGGTTGATTTCGTCGATTAACTCCTTGCGGCGTTTGGTCCCGTCTCCGGCACGTTGAGCCGCATCGAACAGTTTTTGAAGCTCGTTACGTTCTAAATACAATTGTTTCTGATAGTCTCTGGCGGCTTTTTCAGCTTCAGTCGTGCGTGTAGCCACTTTGTATATGGCAACGCCAATGGCTGCAATAGCTGTTGCTACTGCCAGATAGACATTCTTTGTGCAAGTGGCATTGAATGCAACCATGGCAATGCGAGCTTTCTGGAGATTACCAGTCAACAGAGATTTTGCAGCAGCAAATAAATATGTGGCAGCAGTGGCCAACGCTACAACAGTCTTATTTTTCACCAATGAGGAATTGAACATTGTCAAAATCTTATTGGCACCAGTAAGATTTCCCGAAAGATTGGCTACAGCGGCAGCATAAAGCACTTTGAGCATTGCCGCCAACTTAGTAACTTTATTTAGTGCCATTTGGTAAACAGCCGCCGCCTTCAAATAACCAATATATGTAACAACGGGAACAAGTGTAAGAGTAAGAGTTGCCCCCCATTCTTTGCACCAATCAATCAGCCCAGGAAGAATCTTTATAACGTTTGTCAGCATATTAGTGCTGACCGCCAAAGCCGGATTTAGCTTTTCACCCAAATCAATAGCCGCCAATTTCATTTTATTACGCGCCTGTTCTAATCTGGCCTGCGCAGTATCACTATTAATAGCTGCCTGTTCATACGCCACATTCGTACCGGTAACAGCTGCCGTGAAATCCTTCACCATCTCCGTGTTCTGAAGGATTACAGATGCAGTATTATAGCCTTCTTCACCGAACATCTTCTTAATAGCACCGGCATCCATATTCTTATTCTTCAGGTTCTCCAGTGCCTTATCCAACCCAACGATTTTAGGATTGGTTTCATCCGCTCCAGTCTGAAGTACCAGGAAGAACTTTTTCAATCCCGTTCCGGCCACTTCATCTTTTATACCACGGTAAGCGAGCGTTTCAATCAGCGCAACCGTCTGTTCAATGGGAACATTTGCCGAAGCTGCCGCCGTACCCGCATTCCGGATTGCCTTTGCCTGACTGGCAATATTGGCGGATCCGGCTTGCGAACCGGCTGCCAACACATTGGTAAACCTACTTGCCTGATCTGCCGCAGCACCGTATTGGTTAAGAGACAAAGTAAGTGAATCAACCGCTTCATTGAGAGTGATGTCCTTAGCTGCCGCCTGCAATCGCATAGCTTCTTCGGTTACTTGCTTCAATGCCTCCTTATCTCCAAGCAATTCCGGTTTGGCCGAACCCACTAACATGAACGCATCAAGGATTTCAGCTGCCGACTGGCGGACGCGTAACCCCTCTTTTGTCATGGTAGTGGAAAGTGTCTTTGCCTGTTCGGTCAGCCAGGCAATACTTTCATCATCAAGTCCGGTCAAGGCTTTTAGCCCGGCTTGTGACTCTTCTAATTTGTTACGTTCATCTCTGATGGCGCGTAATGCGAGAGTGAAACCGGTCAGAAAACCGACCACAGACAGGATAACACCACCGAAACGGTTGAACCAGTCCACCATACTGCCAACACTGATAGTAGCTTTCTTCGTTTCTGTAGTAATACCTTTTATCTCCTGGCGATGCTGTTTGAGTATGCCCTGAAGATTCTGTATCTTCGCCATGGTACGGTTGTATTCTTCGGAACCACGTGTCATATCCTTAATGTCACGTTGAAGGCGTTTGATCTCCAAGTCAATGGAATTAATATCATTCTTGATTTCCTTGCCATCAAGATAGAGGTAAACCCCTCTTTTAACGGTTTTATTATTTTTTGCCATAACGCTTCTCGATTGTTATTCTATCAAATTTCTGAAGTACTTTTTTGAGTGCCTGATCCCCGTAATACTCTCCGGAGAGATCGGCCAATGATTCTATATTTTCTACAATGGGCGGATCCAACCAAGGTAAAGGAGTACGGCGGATAATCGCATAGTGTTCGTCAATTGTGCGCATACGCCTGATGCGGTATTCCGAAACACGCAATGAACGAAGTTCCTGACGCTTCTTTTTGTCACTCCATGCCGAATGACCTCTCATAATAATGCCGTCTTTAACAATATATCCACGCCCAGCACCGTATTCTCTATATGCTCCATAACGTTCAAAGCGGAAGCCGAGTCCGACATAAGCCGGTCCACCTTCACGATCATTAAGTAAACGTGCTTGTAATCCATGGCGAAGTTTACCACTCGCATGAGTGCGTTGTAAAATGTTTATGGATATACCCCGAACTTTATTAGTCCATCTTTCTACCCCATTATTATACTCAGCAGGGGTCATCAACTTGTTTTCTTCTATGATAGCCATAAAAAAGCCTTTAGTTTCAGGCACAAAACTAAAGGCTAAAAAGAGTGGGAAAAAGGACAAGAATTTAGCGAACAGAGAACTTAAAATCATTGATACGGTTCAACCATCCTTTCCGGAAGACAAGCTGCGACGGATTCTTTTCACAGATTTCTTCAATAAACCGGATCCGGTCTGCCTTGATCGCTTCAAACAACTGGCGCTGGTTAGCCAGATTAATACTGGCAACCGTCTGAGGCCCAACAATACCGTCCACTTTAATTTGTAGGAGCTGCTGTACCCTCGTGATACCAGCACGTCCGGAAGCCCATACCCAGTCCACACAAATGTTAGCAATGGACTGGTTATGTATAAAATCAGCTTGATAACGGTCCCAATAATACTTTTTGAAGATATTGAATACATCTTCCGGAGTAATCAATCGTAGATCATCCGCATCGATATCGCCATCACCGTCTTTGTCATAACCGCATGATCTCCATGTAGACAAAGTAATGCCCATATTGGTTTTACCGCCTCTGTCATTTTTGTGATCACTCCATCCGCCTTCCCATTTGCGGATGATCTTGAATAAAACTTCTGCTTTTGCCATAATATCTAAATAAATGAAATATAGGCAAATGTATGGTGTAGATCAATCTGTACATAGGACATTCATTCTCAAAAGATGATCATCAAGCGTTTTATGATTACATTTCAGTTTTCGGCAGATGGCCGCTTTAGAATAGCCATAGTCCAACATAGTACGGATAATATTTTCTTTGCCGGTCAGCTTATAGTGAGTATTCTTATCTCCTTTCTTCCGGCCAAGTTGCATGCCATTAGCTC
>ENA-ORNO01001212-ORNO01001212.1-human-gut-metagenome-genome-assembly--contig:-NODE-1212-length-12579-cov-2.123683_pt1 | contig 12579 bp, 9 predicted proteins | sample MGYA00242117_ERZ509026 | MGnify/ENA primary metagenome ERZ509026 (study PRJEB26280, sample SAMEA2338710) | human gut metagenome | biome: human gut; feature: human-associated habitat; material: faeces... | reverse complement strand
CGTTGTAACCATCATTCTGCATACGTTCTTTTAATGCGTAAGCGTTTGTCTTGTTCTTGAAACTACCGACAACGACGCTATAACGTTTCAGACGGCTGGCGTCCTCACCTTGAGCGGCGTTGATTTTTTCCGTACGAGTGGTAGCCGTAGAGGTTCTGGGTTTTGAGACAGGAGCGACCTCAACAACTTCTTCCTCTTGTTCTACAACCTCAACAGGAGCTGTCGACTCTTTTTCTTTGGCCTGTTCGTAAGCAGCCTTGTACGCGCTCTGTTTAGGTTTACATGAGCCGAGTGCTAATACCATACATACAGCGGCTCCAAATAACCAAATCTTATTCATACTGTTCAGTTCTTATAATTAGTAACGCGAAGATATAAATTATATTTAGTACTTTCGCACTCAAATTGTAATATATTATAACGGCATGAATAAATCTATCGGAACAATGATTATGGCAACATCTCTACTGTTAGGTGCTTGCAATCCGGCTACGGATGTGAACGTGAAGGAGACCGGTGATAAGAACCTTATCGGGAAGTCGGACATCCGGATCAAAGACGGTCGCATGACCCCGGAAGCTTTGTGGGCCATGGGACGTATCGGCGGTATGAACGTATCTCCGGACGGGAAAAAAGTGGTGTATACGGTGGCGTATTATAGCGTACCGGAAAACAAGAGCAACCGTGAGGTCTTCGTGATGAACGCTGACGGATCGGATAATAAGCAAATCACGAAAACCGGATTCGCTGAGAACGAGGCCGTATGGATCAAAGGAGGAACCAAGATCGCTTTCTTATGTAACGAGAGTGGTAGCAGCCAGCTTTGGGAGATGAATCCGGATGGGACGGACCGTAAGCGACTTTCCGATTATGACAAGGATATCGAGGGTTTCGCTTTCTCTCCCGATGAGAAAAAGGTCTTGTTTATCTCGCAAGTGAAAACCGTGAATAGTACCGCTGATAAATATCCGGATTTGGATAAGGCGACAGGTGTTATCATTACGGATTTAATGTACAAGCATTGGGACGAGTGGGTGGAAGAGATACCCCACCCTTATATCGCTTCATTCGACGGTAAACAGTTAACCGATATTACCGACATTATGGAAGGAGAGCCATACGAATCTCCCATGAAGCCATTCGGTGGTATCGAATCTTTCGCATGGACTCCCGACAGTAAAGCCGTCGCTTATACCAGCCGAAAGAAAACCGGTATGGAATATTCTTTATCGACAAATTCAGATATTTATCTGTATGACCTCTCCACCCAAGAAACCAAAAACCTTACCGAGGGCATGATGGGATACGATACTACACCGGCGTTCTCGCCCGACGGGAAATATCTGGCATGGGGCAGCATGGAACGCGAGGGTTACGAATCGGACAAAAATCGACTCTTCATCATGAACATGGAAACAGGAGAAAAACAAGACCTGACCTCCGACTTCGATTACAGCACCGATGAATTGGCTTGGAGTCCCGACGGAAAATCTCTATATATCCGTTCGGCCTATCAGGGAGAAATACACATTTTCAAAGTAGGGCTCGATAAAAAAATCGAACAAATCACGACCGGATATTACGATTATGCCTCATTGGCTCCCGTAAACGACAACTGTTTGATCGCCATGCGCCACTCTTTGTCTCAGCCCGATGAAATTTATAGTATCGACCCGCAAAGCAAAGAAGTAAAGGAAATCTCTTTCGAGAATAAAGATATTCTGGATCAAATCACTATGGGTAAAGTCGAAGAACGCTGGATAAAGACGACAGATAACAAAAAGATGCTTACGTGGATCGTTTATCCTCCCCATTTCGATCCTTCTAAAAAATACCCCGCTATCCTCTATTGTCAAGGCGGACCTCAACAACCGGTGAGCCAATTCTGGTCTTACCGTTGGAATCTGCAATTAATGGCGGCCAACGGATACATCGTTATCGCACCCAACCGTCGGGGTCTCTACGGATTCGGTCAAGAATGGCTCGAACAAATCAGCGGAGATTACGGTGGCCAAAACATGAAAGACTATTTCAGTGCGACCGATGAAATGAAAAAAGAACCGTTCATCGACGGCGACCACATGGGCGCAGTTGGCGCCAGCTACGGAGGATTCTCGGTCTATTGGCTGGCCGGACATCACCAAAAACGATTCAAAGCATTTATCGCCCACGCAGGTATCTATAACCTCGAACAACAATATGTAGAAACCGAAGAAATGTGGTTTGCCAACTGGGATATGGGCGGAGCTCCGTGGGATAAAAAGAATGCTACGGCACAACGTACATTCGCTACATCGCCGCATAAATTCGTAGACCAATGGGATACCCCCATACTTATCACTCACGGAGAATATGATTTCCGCATTCTTGCCTCACAAGGTATGTCGGCGTTCAACGCAGCCAAACTCCGAGGAGTTCCGGCAGAAATGCTCATCTTCCCCGACGAAAACCACTGGATTTTGAAGCCTCAGAACGGTGTACTGTGGCAAAGAATTTTCTTCCGTTGGCTCGACCGTTGGTTGAAGCCGCAAGCTACAACTACCGACCAACAAAAATGATCGAATTCAACAACATAACTTTCATTTATGACAACAAGCCTCTGATGCAACACTTCTCGTGTTGCATCAGCTCCGGCGAGAAAGTGGTGCTTTACGGACCTTCGGGACACGGTAAAAGCACCCTTCTTGCTTCGGTAGCCGGCTTTGTTTTACCAGACGAAGGCTCTATCCGTATAAACGGTAAAATCCTCGACAGCGTTGCCATACAACAAATACGACGGATAACCGCATGGTTGCCCCAAGAGTTCACTCTCCCGTTTGAAACAGTCGAAGAACTGATCGCAGCCCCTTTCAGGCTAAAAATAAACCAACCGTCGAGACCTACGAAAGAAACTATCCTGAATCATTTCGCAAGACTCGGACTGGAACCCGAACTGTATGAAAAACGCTCTATTGAAATATCGGGAGGACAGCGCCAGCGTATTATGCTGATGATAACGGCTTTGTTAAACAAAAAAATCGTTCTCTTGGACGAACCTACCTCGGCTCTCGATCCCGACTCTATTTCTCTTATCATCGATTACATTCACGCCATGCGGGAAACAACCGTAGTGATGGTGTCGCACGACACTCGCTTCATAGAGGCGTTCGACCGAAAAATATACATCGGAGATTGATTATGGAAACAATAAATATCGGATACGGACACATGGCTTTGGGATTTCTGTTATTGATAATCCCTACCTATTTTCTCTACCGTTACCGTACCGGTTTGGTAAAAGACACGCTCATCGCCGCGCTACGTATGACCGTACAACTCTTCCTCATCGGATTTTATCTCGAATACCTGTTTTTATGGGATAAACTGTGGATAAATCTGTTATGGATATTGCTCATGATAATCATAGCTTCATCGACCGCACTAAAACGAACCCACTTACCCGTACGAACTTTATTCATGGCTGTTTCCGTTGCATTTCTCGTCTCACTACTCGTCATAGACTTTTATTTCTTAGGCTTAGTCGTTCGCCCGGAAAAAATCTTTACCGCCCGATATTTTATTCCCATCAGTGGTATGATTTTAGGCAATATGCTATCGGCCAACGTTATCGCTCTCAATTCGTTTTACGGCTCTCTAAACAGAGAACGACAATTATACCTTTATCTGTTGGGGAACGGCGCATCTCCCAGCGAAGCCCTGACCCCCTTCATGCGTGAAGCCCTCATCAAATCGTTCAACCCCACGATCGCATCAATGGCAGTCATGGGACTTATCGCCCTTCCGGGAACTATGACCGGACAAATTTTAGGAGGCAGCAGCCCAAGCGTAGCCATCAAATATCAAATCATGCTAATGATAACCATCTTCGCCTCTTCGCTCATATCGGTTTTGCTCACCCTATGGATTTCCCGTAAGAAAACATTCGATAAATACGGAATGACGAAATTCTAAACGACCATTTCCTCCCGGTTGCGTCTCAATCGAGCTTTGAACACATCGGGCTTATCATTGAGAATAAGCTCTTCGGGAAACTCAGTCTCCACCAACAGAGGATACAGCCATCTGTAATCGGCGATGGAAAAAGAGATATGGGCATCACTCCCCAAAATGACAGGTTGCTCATAGTGTTTGCACAAACGCAGGATTTCCAAATTATTTTCTCTCGCTTTCTCCTTATGGCGATATGGATTGAGAGAACTGTTGTTTATTTCCAACAACACCCCGTTCTCTTTGGCAGCCAGCACTAACGGTTCAAAAAACAGATCGGCCGTACCGTCACCAGGGTGACTGATAATGTCGATATGACCATTACGTATAGCACCTTCCACAGCCAATGTATTCTGCTCGACCGTTCCCGGCCGATAACACAGCGAATGAAGTCCGGCTATGCGAATATCCAAAAATTTAAAATATTCTTCTTCCAAGTCGAGAGAACCTTCATAATCGACTATATTTATCTCGGCGCCTAATAAGAGTTCCACCCCGTACATCAGCCGCGGCACTACCGGTAAATTCCGAAAATATATGGGTGAACAAGTTCCCGGAATGCCACCCGTGTGTTCCGTAATACCCAATATTTGCAGGCCTTTATCGGCTGCCGTGCGAACCATCTCCTGTAAAGTACTGAAAGCATGTCCGCTAGCAACCGTGTGAGTATGTACGTCGAGAAGAATTTTCATAACAGATCTATTTAAGACTCGGTAAAGATAGTCCAATTCGCACGAAGAAACAACAGCCCCTCACGAAACAGGAAATGTCCACCCTGTTACTGATAGATAGCGATCATCTCGTTACAAGTATTGATGATGTTCTGCTGCGACTGTATGTTGTGCTTGATAGCAGCCGAATTGGGGTCCTCGATCAATTTCATCTGTAAGCGGGTCAGCTCTTCAATGGCCCGGCTGCGGCGGATTTCCCACTCGACCCGACGGGCTGGATCGCTCCGGTTGCTACCCGACGAAACGGGTGCCGAAACTGCGGGAATAGACACCACGTCACTACCCACGTTACCACTGGCGGGTGTCTCACTACCAGCAGAGATGGTCCCCGGAGTCTCCCGACCGTTACTGTCGAGCCTGTTACCCTCCTCGTCAAAGATGAATATCTCACCACCGCTTTTAAAACAGAACACACCGTAGCCCGAGCGATAAGTGCTCGCATAGCTGTTAGAGGGGAGCAAAAAGACTTCGCGTCCCGCGGTATCGATATCCCCTACCCTCCCATTGCGAGCCACCCGGGCAAAGCCATTTTCAAACCGGCTCACCCGACTGTATATGCAGGGTATCACCTCTTCGCCCTGCTTATTTATGAATCCATGTTTACCCTGCTGTTCCACATCAATCAGCCCCTCGCTGAATAATTCACCTATCCGGTCGTAACGTGCCGAAGTCAGTTCTTTCTGCTCGGCATCGACAAAGCCATAGAGACCGTTCTCATAGAAATAAAACACATCAACGTCACAAATACCCATCGCCTCATAACGCGGGGTCGAGATAAACTCGCCGTCTTTGTCGATCAAACCATAGAGACCATTGAGACACGCCGGGGTCACCTCGCCATAAAAGGAGATGGCTTTTTCGAACCGACAGGGAATTACCTCTCGGCCCGTCTCGTCGACGTAGCCATAGAGTCCTGCCTCGTTCTGCACGCAGCCGCGGCCATTTCTAAACATTTCTGCTCCCCGATAAGAGACAGGAGACACCTCGTAACCGTCGGTATCGACATATCCTTTTCTCCAATTCTGTTCGACTACGGCCAAACCTTCGTTATAATCATTCACACGTTCATACCGGCAGGGCACCACAAGGTTCCCCTCGGAATCGATATAACCATAGTTATAATACTCGTCACAAACCGCACTACGGTCGCAACAGAAACCGCTTATCGGCTGAATACCTGACGGGAGGGAGAATTCCTCTACCCCACCGTCGCGATAGACAAAAAGTTTGTACACCCCCTCTTTCGAAAGAGCCACGATACCACCAGGCTCGACAAATACCAGCTCATAAATACAAGGTATCACCTCCTTGCCCCTCTCGTCAATACAACCATAGACAGCTGTCTCGCGACCCGACTCAGTCTTAGTATCCATGCTCACCCGAGCTATACCGTGCTCGAAATTATCAATGTGCGTATATTTCAAATGCAAGTTGAGAATATAGGGAGTGATTTCCACTTTTCCACTTCTCCCACACGATGTCAATAAGGAGATACCAACTACTGAAAAAATCATGAGGCAGCTCCAAATGCTTGAATGTTTCATAGTACACAATTTTATGCAATACAAAAATAATGATTTTACCGAAATATGAAGACAATCGGACTACAAATTATCCCCTTTCGACAAATCGTTGAGATATCCTCACGGCCTAATACACCCAGAGGCTGCACCGAAATATTCGATGCAGCCTCTGGGTGGGTGTGTGATGTTCGGACACAAACCCGTCAAATTGCTTGCTCTATATTCCAGACAAAGGCCCGTAGCCCAAGCTGAGGAGTAGCCTCGTCCATCTGATGCAGTTTTTCCAACAGCGGCTCTACTTTACTATCCTCGACAACGGTTATAATGGCAGAACACATGGAAGGCCATGCATGACTGCCATAGTGGGGTTCCCCTGTCTTGGAACCACGTCCTCTCATCTGTTCGAAATAAGAGAACCCCCGACAAGAGAGTTTATCCAACAGTTCGATAATTCGCACATAGTGAGCTTGATCAAAAGTGATAAGAACAGATTTCATATCGAATTATATTTTTAGTGTTCTGTTTTCCTTTTCCGATTCTGGGAAAAGGAAAACAGAACATTTTGATTTAGTTATTAGAATTTATCTTTACATCTTGAAGCAGTCGTTCGTGATGTTTCTTGCGTTTGCGCTTCACACCGACAGAGGCAAATACACAATAAAGTACAGGTATGAGAATCAATGTCAAAATCGTAGATACTGTCAAACCACCGATCCCAGCCGTACCCATCGGCCTCCACATTTCAGAACCTTGCCCCGTACCGATAGCCATAGGAACCATACCTAAAATCGTAGTTAAAGTCGTCATGATTACAGGACGCAAACGAGAATGTCCACCTGTTACAACGGCTTCACGTATTCCCATACCTCTTTCCCGGTTCAACGATATATAGTCGATAAGCACGATACCATTTTTCACCACAATACCAATAAGCATTATCGCACCGATCAACGACATCACATTCAACGTATTGCCCGATAACCACAGGGCCAAGAATACACCAGAGAATGCAAAGGGCAACGAGAACATAATGATAAACGGATAGGTCAATGACTCGAATTGGGCAGCCATTACAATGAACACCAAAATCACGATGAGATACATCAAAGTAAATAAGTCGCCAAAAGAATCCTGTTGATCCTCATAAGTACCGGACAATTGTATACTGATACCCGAAGGAAGCGACATTTGGTCTATTTTTTCCTGAGCCGCAGCAACAACTTCGCTCATCGCAGCTCCCGAAAGAATAGCCGAAACCGTATTGATACGCTCACGGTCTTTACGGTCAATCGTCGGCGGAGCAAACCGCTCTACAACGGTCCCTAATTCTTTCACACGAACGCCTTTTCCCTGAGCATTATAAACGACAATATTTTCTATGTCTTCTATCGATGTACGATATTCGGGAGCATACATTACTTTAATATCATATTCCTCCCCTTCCTCACGGAACTGGGAAGCCGTAGCTCCATTAATACGATTTCTTAAATAAGTAGCAGCTGTCGCCAAGTTAAGACCATTAAGAGCCAATTTCTCCCGGTCGAAATCTACTTGATACTCAGGTTGATAATCGGCACGACTAATACGAACCTCGCTAACACCCTTTATATCCCGGAGTAAAGCAGAGAGCTGAGCCGCTACACTATCGGTCTCTTCGAACGAATAACCATAGATTTCGTAATCAAGCATGGTCTCACCACCCATAGCCGACATACCACCACCTAAATTCACTTGCGATTTCTTAATTTCGGGATATCCCGCCAAATCTTTACGCATCAAATCACAAATCTCCGACAGTGTTCTCTTCCGTTCTCCCGGATCACTCAAACTGATATTAAAGGTCAAAATATGAGAACCGTTATCGGTCATCGAAGCATAGGTATTGTCTGTACTGGCTTGTCCTGCCGTAAAGTTACAAACTTCAATTTCGGGATATTGTTCCATCCATTGATTATACAACCGCATACCTATCTCTTTGGAAATTTCAGTACGCGTTCCAATAGGTAATTCCACGATTACCCCTATACGCCCATTATCCTGAGTAGGCATAAACTCCGTTCCCACGAACCGAACCAAGAATAAACTGAGAACAAAGAAAGACATACACGAAACAATAACTATCGTGCGGTGTCCTACAGCCCAATGCAACAAACGTGCATAGGCATTGTCGAAACTGTCCAATCCTCTCTCAATGGGACCGTAAAGTATCTTGAAAGCCTTAGATTGTTTCGGTTGCAACTTCAACATACGAGAACAAAGCATGGGAGTCAAGGCCAAAGCGCACACGATAGAAATAACCATAATAATGGTTACCATCCAACCTAATTGTTGAAAAAGAACTCCGGTCATACCTGTCACCAATGTCAACGGGAAGAACACGGCGATAAGCGTCAACGTAGATGCCACCACAGAAAGTCCCACTTCATTCGTTCCATGAACGGCGGCCTGCATCGGCTCACTTCCCCGCTCGATATGATTCGTCACATTTTCAAGTACCACAATAGCATCATCGACCACCATACCGATAGCGATCGAAAGAGAAGAAAGAGAGATGATATTCAACGAATTTCCCGTAGCCGCCAAATAAATGAACGATGCGACCAAAGATATAGGTATGGTAATGACGATGATAACAGTAGCTCTCCACCGACCCAAAAACAGGAATACCACAATCGACACAAAGAGTAATGCCAAAATAACGGTTCCGAACAACGTATCAATCGTGTTCCGAATATTATCCGAAGTATCGACAATCACACCCAATTTAACATCGCTCGGCAAATTTTTCTGTAATCTAGGCAGTGCTTCCATAACAGCATCGGAGATTTCCACAGAGTTCGCCCCCGACTGTTTCTGGACGATAATCATCGCCCCTTGTACTCCATTGTTATAGGTTTCTTGCGCCCGCTCTTCGACTGAATCGTGTACGACGGCGACATCTCTTAAATAGATTGTCTTTCCACCGAAATTACCGACTACGATATCGTTCATTTGCGTGGCGTCGCTAAACTCCCCTTGCACACGCAATGAATAAGTTTCCGAACCGACATCAAACGTACCTCCCGGTATATTCCTGTTTTCAGCGCCAATAACCGACGAAATAGCTTCGATACTGAGATTATAGGCTTCGAGTTTGACCGGATCCACATAGACTTGTATTTCTCTTTCGGGAGCACCGCTGATAGAGACAGAACCGACTCCACTGATACGCGCCAAAGGACTGGCGACGTTATCATCGAGGATTTTATACAGTGCCGGCATACTTTCATTCGCCTGAACAGAAAGCAGCACAATGGGAATCATATCGGAACTAAATTTGAAAATAATGGGATTTTCCGCCTCATCGGGCAGCTCCGATTTTACCATATCCAATTTATCACGCACATCGTTCGTCAGTACATCTATATCTTCACCGAACTCAAATTCAAGGGTAATCAACGATATATTTTCTTTCGACTCCGAAGTAATGTGCTTCAAATCGCTCACCGCATTCAGCGCATTCTCCAACGGACGAGTAAGGTTATTCTCTATATCGGCAGCACTGGCTCCGGGATACGCTGTCATGACCATAATCGTATTGGTCTCAATATCGGGATAGAGGTCAATAGGCAGCTTTGTAAGGGAAAAGATACCCAAGATAGCCACTGCGACAAAGCACAATGACGTCATAATTGGCTTCTTTACCGAACCTTCATATAGACTCATATAATTTTTCTTTAATGTGTGAATAGTTTAATTAGGTATCTTAAAATCACTCTGCAATTTTCACAGAGGCTCCATCTTTCAATCTGGATTGACCGGCGATCACAACTTCGGCTCCATTCTCTACACCAGAAATCAATTCATAAGTTTTGTCTATATGACGCCCTAACTGAACTTGATTAAAGGAAACCTTTCCATCTTTATACACGTAAACGAATCTGTCCCCAGAACCCGAACGTTTTACAACAGCCTGATCGGGTACTACGACACGATTGACATTCCCGAAATCAATATTTACGCGGGCAAACATTCCCGGACGAATGCGACTATCGGTATTGGGTATATTGATCTCGGTCACAAATGTGCGGGTAGCAGGATCTATCGTAGGATGTATCAACGATACTTTTCCTTTGAAAACTTCATCGCCATATACCTCGACATTTACATCGACCGACATACCTATTTTGACTTTCGTGAAATCACTCTCCGATACATTGACCAATACTTTTACAGGCTGTATCTGCATCACCGTTAAAATAGCCCCACTGGCCATATCGCCATTATCAAAATTACGAGCAGTCACCACTCCGTTTACAGGACTAACCAAAACCGTATTTTCATCTAAATTTCCATAAGCGGTCTTGGTCGTCTCATATTGCGTACGCAACTGATCTACTTGCTGCTGAGAAGCACCGCCTACGGCAAAAAGCTCCTTTACACGGTTATACTCCAACTCCAAATTGTCCAACTGTAACTTCTGCTGAGCTAAATTGGCTTGATCCAAATCTACCAATTTTTGTCCGGCATAGACTTTATCACCGACTTCTACATATATTTTTTTGATACGATTGGGGACAGACGAACTAATCGAATTACGCTTATAGGGTTCTACCGTAGCTGTATATGAAACGACCTGCGGAACAGCCTGCTCCATAACCTTAGCAATTTTCACAAGTTGAACAGTTTCTTCCTCAACTTGTTCGCTAGTCTCCTTCTGTCCAGAACAAGCGACGAACGACAAGGCCGCACAAACAGCCATTACGTTGAAAAAATGATTTCTTTTCATATGTTTATTTTCTTATATTATTCTATGAATGTATTACTTATCTTGGCTTTTCTCTTGTTTATATTGTTCCAAATCGGTATTACCCAACAGCAATTGTAAATCGGACTTTGCCGCTAAGAAATCGTATATGGCTTGATTATACGAGAGACGAGAGTTCGTCAAAGCCAAATCGGCATCGTTAAGCTCTACAAAAGTAGCGGAACCAATCTCGAAACTTTTTTGCATGATGGAATATGCTTTCTCGGCTTGTCGAACACCTTCCTTATTGGAAGCAATCTGTTTTATAGATTTCTGGATATTATCCATCGACATTTGCACTTGCATCGAAAGAGAGTTTACCAAGTTATCTCGTTGTAGTCCCAACTGCAAGACATTCGATTTAGCTTGTTTTATTTTAAAGTGACGAGCCCCTCCTTGAAAAATCGGCAGCGATAAAGAAAGTCCGACCGTAGAATAAGGATTCCATCGGAAATCGTCAAACATACCGCCATAACTCATCGATATCCAGTTGTAATTAGCTGTCGCCGACAATGTAGGAAACCAAGCCATGCGCTGTACATCGACTGCCTTTTTCAAATAGGCCGTTTGTAAATCCAATTTACGCAAATCGGTATTTTGTTCAAGCGAGGTATTGATATTCAAAGTCTCCTCATACATGGATGCCTCATAATCGTCTAATTTGTCGGTAACTTCTATATCAACCGTCATATCCATACCCATCAGAACCTTCAATTGAAGTTTACTCAATTTGACACTGTTCTCGGTTTGCAATAATGTAGGTTCAAGATTACGGACTTGCACCTCGGCCCTTAACACATCGTACTCCGAAGCCGTTCCCTGTTCAAACTTATTTTTGTAATCCCTTGCATTTAACTTGGCATTGTCATAACTCATTTTGATAACTTCATAGGAGTTTTGCGCCAACAACAGACTATAATATGCTTTCTCTACTTGATTAACCAAACTCAACCGAGAGGAACGGGCTGCTTCTACCGCTTGTTCGACATCGGCACTCGACAATTGAACGCTTTTCCACAATTGAGGGGCGATAATTGGTAACGAAGCACTAAACCCTACCGAATAAGTATTATCTGTCCCGACTTTCATTCCTGTTTCACCGGAAGAAGAGGAAGCTCCTCCTGTCTGCGGAACCTGAAACTCGGGGTGAAGCTGACTTATCGTATTGTATATAGGAGTAAACATGGCACTCATATCGAATGCTTCTGAATCCATATACATGGTTTGTTTCTCTATCGTACGACTATATGATGCAGAACCGTCTATACGAGGGAATAATCCTGCGATAGTTTCCTTTTTGGAATAATCTTTTTTCTCTATCTCCACATCGGCAACCTTAATCGTTGGATTCTCATTGAGCGCTATACCGATAGCTGTTTTCAAATCGAGAGTTACCGATTGAACTTTCTGTTCCTGAGCCCAAGATATTCCGGGGAAAAGGAACAGCATCAACATAGCACCGACTCGGTGCATGATCGTCATTTTGTTCATACGTTTTTTTTCATCATTAAAGTTTTTACCATCTTTTTATCTATTCTCCTCAAAAAATTCA
>ENA-ORNO01001201-ORNO01001201.1-human-gut-metagenome-genome-assembly--contig:-NODE-1201-length-12711-cov-2.189870_pt1 | contig 12711 bp, 10 predicted proteins | sample MGYA00242117_ERZ509026 | MGnify/ENA primary metagenome ERZ509026 (study PRJEB26280, sample SAMEA2338710) | human gut metagenome | biome: human gut; feature: human-associated habitat; material: faeces... | reverse complement strand
CCTCCGCCGGCAGCACCACCAGCAGCAGGTATTTCAGCACTACCGCAGGGGTGTGGTGCTGGAGCCAGGTGCCGCAGACGGAGCCGGTCAGGGATAAGATTACCGCCGGGGCAAAGAGCTTCCAGTCCACCAGTCCCTGATGGATGAACCGGGCTGTGGAAAAAATCGTGCCGATGCCGGAGGAGAGTTTATTCGTCCCCAAAGCGTTATAAATGGGAAGGTTTGAGAGGCCCATGAGATAGGTAGGGACGGTGATGATCCCGCCGCCTCCGGCGATGGCGTCCATAAACGCGCCTAAGAAAACGCCAACGCAGATCAGCAGTACCACCCAGAGGGCTACGCCGTCCACCGTGATGTCAGTCAGGAAGGAAATCATGAAAACTCCTTGTTTACGGCCCGCGGGGCCTGAATTTTGCTGTCAGGCCAGTGGGTCCGACAGATGGAATGTACTCATCTTAACAGACCTTAAACGCCTTGTGCACCGGCATATTCTACAAGAAGCGGGAACAAAAACTGGAAAAGTAAGACAAATCGGACAAAGAGTGTCTTTCCTTTTCGACACCCTCTTACCTTGACGCTTTCGGCTATCCGGCGGTATAATATGAAATTAAAGTATGACATTTGTAAAATGACTTGCGGCTGCCTTGACGTAATCGTTTTAAAATGCTACCCTCAGTATGAGAAAAAATAATATGGCAGCAGAAAGGGGAGACCCATGGCAGATCAGACTCAACTGTACCACAGCGGCAGCTTGACGGACGGCTGGCGGCTCTTCGGTGCGCATCCTGCCACAGAGGGAGACGTCCACGGCTGGTGGTTCAACGTTTGGGCGCCTCATGCAAAGGCTGTTTCCGTGGTCGGAGATTTTAACGGCTGGGACCTGACCGTTGATCCACTTACCCAAAAGGGCGAATTCTGGCAGGGCTTTCTTCCGGACCTGCCCGTCTATACCAGCTATAAGTATGCCATTACCGGCGAGGATGGCAGAGTTCACTACAAGGCGGACCCCTACGGGTTCCATACGGAGACCCGCCCCGGCACCGCCAGCAAGCTCTATGACATTGAGCATTTTTCCTGGACGGATGAGGATTTCCGCCGTAATAAGCAGCCGGTGTACCATCAGCCGCTGAATATTTACGAGGTCCATCTCGGCTCGTGGCGGAAGCATGAAAACGGCGAGTTCCTGGATTACCGGGATATGGCCCGGCAGTTGGCGGCTTATGTGAAGGAGATGGGCTACACCGCCGTGGAGCTGCTGCCGGTGACGGAGCATCCTCTGGATGATTCCTGGGGTTACCAGTGCACCGGATACTTTGCGCCTACCTCCCGGTTCGGTACGCCGGAGGATTTCATGTGGTTTGTAAACCACCTTCACGAAAACAACATTCCGGTGATTTTGGACTGGGTCCCCGCGCACTTCTGCAAGGATGAGCAGGGCCTTTACGAGTTTGACGGTACCTGCTGTTATGAATATGCCGATCCCCGGAAACGGGAACACGCCGGCTGGGGTACCCGGGTCTTTGACTACGGGCGGCCGGAGGTGGTGAGCTTCCTCCTCTCCTCTGCCCGGTTCTGGCTGGAAATGTACCACATCGATGGTATCCGGGTGGACGCTGTGGCCTCCATGCTGTATCTGGATTACGGGCGGCAGGACGGCCAGTGGACTCCCAATATCCACGGCGGACGGGAAAACCTGGAAGCAGTGGAATTTCTCCGGAAGCTGAATACCATGGCCTTTGAGGTGGATCCCAACGTGCTGATGATCGCTGAGGAATCTACTGCATGGCCGATGGTTACAGGGGATGCAGAGAAGGACGGACTTGGTTTTAGTCTGAAGTGGAATATGGGATGGATGAATGACTTCCTGGAATATATGAAGCTGGATCCGTATTTCCGTAAATTTAATCATAATAAGATGACTTTCTCCATGTCATATGCATACAGTGAGAGATATGTATTAGTTCTTTCTCATGATGAGGTGGTTCATCTGAAATGCTCCATGCTTGAGAAGATGCCGGGAGAGTTACCGGACAAATTCAGGAATTTAAAGGCTGCCTATTCATTTATGAACTGCCATCCGGGTAAGAAGCTTCTGTTCATGGGACAGGAATTCGGACAGCTTCGTGAATGGAGTGAGGAGAGAGAACTTGACTGGTTCCTTCTGAATGAAGAGCCACACAAGGAACTTCAGAATTATGTGCATGATCTCCTGACTATTTATAAGAAATATCCGGCACTTTATGCCGGTGATAATAATCCGGAAGGATTTGAGTGGATCAATGCGAATGACGGGGACAGAAGTATTTTCAGCTTTGTGAGAAAGTCTCCTACAAAGAGAAACAATATTCTTTACATAGTTAACTTTACACCTGTGGACCGTCCGGATTACAGAGTTGGTGTTCCGAAGAAAAAACAGTACAAGCTGATCATGGACGAGAATGGACTTCTGGAGCAGCCAAAGACATTTAAGGCAGTGAAACAGGAATGTGATAACAGAGAGTTTTCCTTCGCATATCCATTGCCGGCTTATGGGGTTGCGATTTTTACATATTAATTTTGAGGGATGATTTCAGGATATATGTAAATATCTGAGAGAATTATTGTCAGGGGTATGTTATTTATTTGACAATATTGCAGAGTAAGCATGATAATATATGAAAAATTCGTGAAATATAAATAATTGCTTTTGAAATTTATCTGCGTTATAATTATCGCGAACACAAGGAATAGAGAGAATAATGGTTTCCATGTTGAAAGGAGAATGAACATGAAAGTATCTAACATTAAAGACATCGATAAATTTTTTGCTGTAGTTGACAGCTGCGAAGGCAGAGTAGAATTAGTAACAGGCGAAGGTGACAGACTGAACCTTAAATCTAAATTATCCCAGTATGTATCTCTGGCAAACATTTTCTCAGGCGGAGAGATTCCGGAACTTGAGATTGTTGCTTATGAGAAAGACGATATTGATAAATTAATGAGCTTTATGATCAACGGTTGATCATTAGTGTATACAGGAGGGGGCATGATGGTGGATCATGCCCCTTTCTTTGATGTGAACAGGCAGGTTGTTCTGAAGGTATTGAACAGCTGCAGGATATTTGTAAACCAGGGGGCACAGGCGTTTCCTGGTCAAAGTGCGTTGATGGCAGACTTGAATACATTGGATATCTTATGTATAATGAGTACGTTATAGGTAAATATATAAACAGACAGATAATGATGGCAGTTCCAAAAGTTATTCTGTTTGTTCATAAAAATGGCAGAATATAAAAAATGACGGCTATATGGCAGTTATTCAGAAATATAAATTTTAACGAAGAGGAGAAATAAGACAATGGCAACTAAGATTGATATTATTTCCGGTTTCCTTGGAGCTGGTAAAAATACATTGATTAAGAAACTTCTGAAAGAGGCTTATGCAGATGAGCAGGTTGTACTGATCGAGAACGAATTTGGTGAGATTGGTATTGACGGTGGTTTCCTGAAGGAAGCGGGAATCCAGATCCGGGAAATGAATTCCGGATGTATCTGCTGTTCATTAGTGGGAGATTTCGGCACTTCTCTGAAAGAGGTTGTGGACAAATATCATCCGGACAGAATCCTGATCGAGCCATCAGGTGTTGGTAAACTTTCAGATGTTATCAAGGCAGTACAGGGTGTTCAGGGAGATGTGGATATCGTTCTGAACAGCTATACAACTGTAGTTGATGCAAAGAAGTGCAAAATGTATATGAGAAACTTTGGTGAGTTCTTTGATAATCAGGTTGAATATGCAGGTGCGATCATCATGAGCCGTACAGATATCATTGATGAGAAGAAAGCACAGCAGGCAATGGAACTTCTTCGTGGAATTAATGCGAAAGCTGCTATCATCACCACTCCGATTGAGAAACTGGACGGAAAGAAAATCCTTGAGGTTATGGAGAAACCGGTATCTCTTGAGGAAGAACTGATGTCTGAGGAAGAGGTATGCCCGGAGTGCGGACATGTACATGAACATGGAGAGCATCATCACCACGATCACGACCATGAATGCGGCTGCGGACATGATCATCATGATCATCACCATCATCACGCAGATGAGGTATTTACAAGCTGGGGTAAGGAAACTCCACATAAGTTTAATGAAGATAAGTTAAAAGAGACTCTGGATGAGCTTGCTAACACAGAGGAATATGGTATTATCCTTCGTGCAAAGGGTATCGTTCCAAGTGATGGTACAGACTGGTTATACTTTGATCTTGTACCGGGTGAGTATGAGATCCGTAAGGGAAATCCGGATATCACAGGTAAGTTATGTGTGATCGGAAGCAAACTGGCAGAAGACAAGCTTGCAGAGCTGTTTGAGGTATAGGAGAAAATGATGGCAAGACAACAGGAAACAGAGATTCCGGTTTATGTATTTATGGGCTTCCTTGATAGTGGTAAAACTACATTTGTGAAGGAGACATTATTAGACCGGGAATTCACCGGAGGCGCAAAGACCCTGCTTCTTGTATGCGAAGACGGTGAAGAAGAATATGACGAGAAAGATCTGAAAAAGAAAAATATTTTTCTGGAATTCATAGAAGAAGATCAGTTGAACACAGAGCACCTGTTAGATCTGCAGGACAAATATCAGCCGGAGCAGGTTATGATCGAATACAATGGTATGTGGAAGCTGGATAAGATCTTTGATATCCGTGTGCCGAAGGGATGGACCGTTGTCCAGGTATTATCCTTTGTAAATGCTGAGACATATGATGTATATCAGCAGAATATGAAAGCAACTATGATGGATCAGGTTAACAGTGCGGATATGGTAGTATTTAACCGTTGTGATGAGAATTCCAAGCGTGCAGAATGGCGCAGAGGGATCAAGGCAGTCAACAGACGGGCACAGATCATCTTTGAGATGAAGGATGGTTCGATCGCACCGGATGTGAATGACGAAGAAGATCTGCCATATGATGTAAAGGCTGACGTGATCGAGCTGAACGATGAGGATTTCGGTATCTGGTATGTGGATGCCTCCGATCAGCCGGATCGTTATGTCGGTAAGAAGATCCACTTCCGTGGCATGGTATTCAAGCCGAAACAGTATGGTAAGAATGCATTTGTACCGGGACGTTTTGCGATGACCTGCTGTGTAGAGGATATTACATTTGTAGGCTTCAAATGCTATTACGATGGCTCTAAGAATCTGGTTGACAGACAGTGGGTAGATGTAACAGCAACGATCAAGAAAGAATACTATCCTGATTTTGAGGGAGATGGTCCGGTTCTCTATGCAGAGAAGGTTGTGCTGACCGGTCCGCCGGAAGAAGAGGTTGTATACTTCAGTTAAAGGAATAAAGTAAAAAGAATAAAATGCATTTGACTTTTTGAGTAGATACAAGTAGTATAAATGCAGGCGTATAAAAAGCTGCCGTCAGGCAGCTTTTTATATTCAGGTCTGACTTGCTCCCGTGGAGAGACGGCAGGGATGTCGAAAGGAGCAGATGCAGATGTACAGTAAAGTAACAAGTGGTGGAGTCCTTGGCGTAGAAGGACTTCTGATCCAGGTAGAAACAGACATTAATGATGGTTTACCAATGTTTAATATGGTAGGCTTTTTGTCTGCGTGCGTAAAAGAGGCCGGAGAACGAGTGAGAACAGCCCTTAAGAATTCCGGCTTTCAGATACCTCCTAAAAGGATTACGATCAATCTATCACCGGCAGATATCCGTAAGGAAGGAACTGCCTATGATCTTCCCATTGCCATAGGAATTATGGTATCTATGGGGATTATTCCGTCTGAAAGAACAGAAAATATTTTAATCTTAGGCGAACTGGGGCTTGACGGCAGAGTAAATGCTGTGTCAGGAATACTCCCGGTTGTTCATCATGCAGTAAAACAAGGTATCACACGCTGTCTGGTTCCTGCCGATAATGCTGAAGAAGCAGCATTGATCCGCAATATGGAGGTTATACCGATTCATACTCTATGTGAAGCGGAAGCATATCTGAATGACAGGATTGCGATCGAACCGGCGTATGTGGATGTTGAAGCCCTGCTTGATCAGGAAGAAAATGATGAGACAGGAGATTTTGCGGATATTAAAGGGCAGGAGATATTAAAACGAGGAATGGAGATTGCGGCTGCCGGTATGCATAATATACTGATGACAGGCCCTGCCGGTTCAGGGAAATCCATGATCGCCAAATGTCTGCCGACCATTCTTCCCGGACTTTCGTTTGAGGAAAGTATCGAGATAACAAAGATTTACAGTGTGGCAGGTCTTTTGAAAAAGAATCAGTCGATCATTACCGGACGCCCATTTCGTTCTCCGCATCATACGGTATCGGCCATTGCTCTTGCCGGGGGTGGAACGATCCCAAAACCGGGTGAGATCAGTCTCAGTCATAATGGGGTGTTGTTCTTGGATGAATTGCCGGAATTTAACCGGAATGCTCTCGAGGTTATGCGGCAGCCGTTAGAGGATCGGGAGGTTACGATTGCAAGGATTCATGGCAAATATGTATATCCTGCGGGCTTTATGCTGGTAGCAGCCAGAAATCCATGTCCCTGTGGTATGTATCCGGATCTGAATAAATGCACCTGTTCGTACAGACAGATCCGGCAATATAATGCAAAGATCAGCAGACCGTTATTAGATCGAATCGATATCAATGTAAACGTACAAAAAGTTGCTTACGAAGACCTTCTCGGAACGAAAAAAGCAGAGACATCAGCACAAATTCGAAAGCGTGTGCTGGCTGCACAGAAGATACAAAGGGAACGCTATAGATCAGAGAGCTTTCATTTTAATTCACAGTTAGACGGCAGACGCACACAGAAGTATATCAAGTTGGGATCGGCGGAAGAGGCGATGATCCGTGATGTATTTGAGGAGACAGATCTGTCGGCGAGAGGATATAACAGAGTGCTTAAGATAGCGAGAACTATCGCGGATCTTGATGGAAGTCCCGAGATCAGGGAGATACATCTGAAAGAGGCCTTGTTTTTCCGATATCAGAATCTTCTTGAGGATGGTGAGACGGGAAGAAACAGATCTTACGGAAAGGGGGCTTTCGGATATGGATCTTGACTTACTCCATTTATGGCTTGGGATGTTCCCTGATATAACGAATATGACCATGGGAAAGATCCTTGCGTATTTTGGCGGGCTGCAGGAGCTGTGGGAAGCACCTGACCGGGAGGTTCAGGGAGCTTTGACAGAGATACAGGGAAGCAAGATTTTAGAACTTCGGGATGAGAAGAAGATAATAGCATATAAAAACAGACTAAAAGAGAGAAATATTACATATATATATCCCGGACACCCTTATTTTCCGGAAGAATTACTTAACATTCCGGATTGCCCAAGGCTGTTATATGCCAGAGGCAGGGGGGAAGAGCTTGCATTAAATCGTCCGGGGATTGCTGTTGTAGGAGCCAGAAAGGCTTCCGCATATGGAAAGGAGATCGCGAGGTCATTTGTTTCTAAGCTTGCGTCATATCAGACCAATATCATCAGCGGGTTGGCTGCCGGTATTGATGGAACGGCGCAGCGGGCGGCGGTAGAAATAGAAAATGGATTTACCATTGCGGTACTTGGATGCGGGATCAATATCTGTTATCCGAGAGAGAATTATGATTTGTATGAACGCATTGAAAGAAGCGGTGTGATCTTGTCGGAATATGGGCTGGATGTGGAACCGGCAAAATGGCGGTTCCCACTTAGAAACAGGATCATCAGTGGCTTGGCAAAAGGGGTTCTGGTTGTGGAAGCGCAGAAGAAAAGCGGTTCACTGATAACGGCAGATCAGGCACTTGAACAGGGACGGGAAGTATATGCGGTTCCTGGACGAATCGGAGACAGGAACAGTGAAGGCTGTAATCAACTGATTCGGCAGGGGGCAATGCTTGTAACAGATGCAGCGGATATAATAGACGAACTGGGACTCTGTAAAAAAGAAGAAATTGCACAAAAGAAAGACATGGTATGCAGGGAACAGCTTGATTTACCGGAGCAGGAGATCTTTGCCTGTTTGGGTAGGGATGTTGTATATATAGAAGACATCTGTTCGCGGGTTGATCAGCCTCCGGCACTTGTTCTGAGCACTCTGTTTGACATGGAGAAAAAGGGATATATCAGGCAGCCGATGCGTTATTATTTTACTGCTGTTTTTTTTTAGAACAGGAAGCTTGATGCATTTTGATAAAGAAGGTAATAAAATATTCACTTGCATGGCAGGAAAAAATGGTGTATAGTTTGTGTCGTTTAAACGAACAGGAAAGGAAAGAGTACATGGCTAAATATCTTGTTATTGTAGAGTCTCCGGCGAAAGCCAAGACGATTAAAAAGTTTTTGGGCAGTAATTATGAAGTGATTGCGTCGAATGGTCATGTGCGTGATCTGCCTAAAAGCCAGATGGGCATTGATGTTGATAATGATTTTGAACCGAAATATATAACGATCAGAGGAAAAGGAGATATACTTGCACAGCTTCGAAAAGAAGTAAAGAAAGCTGACAAAGTGTACCTCGCAACTGACCCCGACCGTGAGGGAGAAGCAATCTCCTATCATTTATCAAAAGCACTGAAACTGGATGATAAGAAGTACAAGCGAATTACCTTCAATGAAATTACGAAAAATGCAGTAAAGAATTCAATTAAGCAGGCACGCGATATCGATATGGCACTTGTGGATGCACAGCAAGCGAGACGTGTATTGGACAGACTGGTTGGTTATAAGATCAGTCCGCTTCTCTGGGCAAAGATTAAGAGAGGTTTAAGTGCCGGACGTGTACAGTCTGTAGCATTAAAGCTGATCTGTGACAGAGAAAAAGAGATCAATGAATTTATTCCAAAGGAATACTGGACACTTTCTGCTATGCTGGCACCGGAAAAGGCCAAGAAAAGCATTGAATTCAAATACATGGGAAATGGGAGCGATAAGGAAGAAATATCTTCCAGAGCGGAACTGGATCATATCATAGAAACGATCGGAAAGCAGTCTTTTAAGATCGCATCGATCAAGGACAGTGAGCGTCATAAGAAAGCGCCACTTCCATTTACAACCAGTACGTTGCAGCAGGAAGCTTCCTCCAAGTTGAACTTTGCGACATCCAAAACGATGCGTATCGCACAACAGTTATATGAAGGTGTGGAGATCAAGGGCAGAGGTTCCATCGGTCTGATCTCTTATCTGAGAACGGATTCTACCAGAATATCAGATGAAGCGGCAGCAGCAGCCAAAGATTATATCATAAAGAATTTTGGAGAAGATTATACAGCGGGAATACCTCGGGCAGACAAACCGGGTAAAAAGATCCAGGACGCGCATGAAGCAATCCGTCCGACGGATATCACACTGTCACCGGCAGCTATCAAGGATCAGTTAAGCAGAGAACAGTTCCGTCTGTATCAGCTGATCTATAACCGCTTCCTTGCAAGCCAGATGGCAGAGGCAGTATACAGCATTAAGACCGTAAAGGCAGAAGTAGCAGGCTATCGGTTCCAGACCTCAGTATCAAAGATTGCATTTGCAGGATTTACAACGGTTTATAATGTGGACAATGAGAAGAGTGAGCATATTGCCGGCATTAAGGATCTGAATGAAGGAGATCTGTTAAAATTAGAAGATTTTGACGAGAAGCAGCATTTTACACAGCCACCGGCAAGATATACAGAAGCACTTCTGGTAAGAACCTTAGAGGAGCTTGGCATTGGAAGACCAAGTACTTATGCACCGACGATCTCAACGATATTGAATCGTCGTTATATCACAAAAGAGAATAAGAAATTATACGTAACAGAACTGGGAGAAGCCGTTAATCAGATTATGGAACAGGCATTTCCGGTTATTATCGACGTGAATTTTACAGCGAATCTGGAGTCCCTTCTCGATAAGATCGGTGAGGGTGCTATCGAATGGAAAGTTGTAGTAAGAAACTTCTATCCAGATCTCGATGCGGCGGTTAAGAAAGCCGAGAGTGAGTTGCAGTCCATTAAGATTGAGGATGAAGTAACGGATGAGGTATGTGACGAGTGCGGACGCAATATGGTCGTTAAGTATGGTCCACACGGTAAATTCCTTGCATGTCCGGGCTTCCCTGATTGTAAATTTACGAAGCCGTTCTTTGAAAAGACAGGAGTTCCTTGTCCGAAATGTGGTGGTGACATAGTAATAAAGAAGACCAGAAAGGGCAGAAGATACTATGGATGTATCAATGCTCCTGAATGTGATTTTATGTCATGGGCGAAACCATCAAGGGAAAAATGTCCGGTATGTGGCAGTTATATGGTTGAAAAGGGTAATAAGTTACTTTGTTCAGCAGAAAACTGTGGATATTCCAGAGATAATACCGAAAAGGGAAAATAGGCATAAGTGATCGGATGAAGTTGTCCGGCCTGCCATATAAAAAAAGTTGTTTTTAAATATTAAATCTCTCGTTTGACAGGAAAGGCTATTGTTATCTCATGACCATTGTGATAGAATGTCAAATAGTGTAGATTTTTTATGCAAAAACAACTTTTTTGTATTTTACATACGGAGGAACAGAAATGAGTGTTCAATTATTAGATAAAACACGAAAAATTAACAAATTATTGCACAATAACAACTCGCATAAGGTTGTTTTTAATGATATTTGTGATGTTTTAAGTGATATTTTAAAATCAAATGTACTGGTTATCAGTAAAAAAGGTAAGGTTCTGGGAATTAAGAACCGTGAAGATATACCTGAGATCCATGAACTGATCGAGGATAAGGTCGGTCTGCTGATCGACAGTATGCTGAATGAGAGACTTCTCCTTGTATTGTCAACAAAGGAAAATGTAAATCTGACTACGCTCGGATTTGACAGTGATAACATAGAGAAATATCAGGGACTTCTACTTCCAATCGATATAGCAGGAGAACGGCTTGGAACGTTATTTCTGTATAAGCTGGATGCACAGTATGATATTGATGATATTATTCTCGGGGAATACGGAACAACGGTTGTAGGACTTGAGATGATGCGGGCTTTAAATGAAGAAAATGCAGAAGAAGATCGTAAGATCGCAATCGTGCGTTCGGCAATCAGTACTTTATCATTTTCAGAATTACAGGCGATCAAGCACATTTTTTCGGAACTGGATGGAAAAGAAGGAATTCTTGTTGCAAGTAAGGTCGCAGACCGGGTCGGAATTACCCGTTCCGTAATCGTAAATGCACTTCGAAAGTTTGAGAGTGCGGGTGTTATTGAAGCAAGATCCTCGGGCATGAAGGGAACTTACATTAAGGTTCTGAATGATGTTGTATTTGACGAATTAAAAGCCGTATAAAATTTTGCAAAGGAGAGTAAAGAAATGATATTACCAATCATAACATTATTAGTTGGCGTAGCAGTTGTAGGTGTAAGCTTTTTTATTCTGGATAGTCATGATTTTAAAGAGGAAGATGAGATATATAATGAAAGCTCAGAAGAGTTAAAACGAAAGATTACGGAATTATGTGATTCCCTTCTTGAGCAGAGCAAGACATCATTAGACGAATACAGCGAAGATGTCCGCAAGAAGACAGAAAAGGAACTGAAGGAACAGCTTGAAAAATGGGCATCCAAGTTGTCTGAAAAGGCAAAGAAAGAAATGATCGATTATATCAATCAGAGCCTTGCGGAAGCCTATGAAGAATACAATCCTGATGCAGAAGAGAAGCCTGAAACGGTCACTTATGAAGAACTCCTTGAAATGGAAGTAAAAGAAACCGAAGAAGAGATTGCAAGAGAAAAAGAGAAACAGATAGAGAAAACGGTTTCTGAAGAAAAAACGGAGACAGAACATCCTGAGAAAAATGAGAAGCCGGAAGATATCGAAGAAGAGCCGGATGAGAATTCTCTCGGAGCATTAGAGGCAAGCGAGACGGAGACAGTTATTTCCGGAGATGCGGTTGCAAATGGTGATATAACCGAGACTGTACCGGAACAGGATGTTGAAGAGAACGCGGCAGAAGATGATGCGGAGGAACCAAAGGAAGAAGTAGAGGAAGCTGTTGCAGAAGAAGCTGTTGCTGAGGAAGCCGAGGAAGAAGCGGCAGAGGAGAAATCCAATGTTGTTGCTTTTAAGAAAGCAGAAGAATCTGCTGTTGAGTCAGAGACAACCGAGACCGCAGAAGAAACGACAGTCGCAGAAGCAACCGGAACCGAGCCTGTACAGAAGCCAGAACAGCCTGCAGGAGGCAACCGCTCAAGAAAGAAGAACCGCAAGAAGAGCAGAACAAACAGAAATCAGAATCGTGTACAGGAGGCAAAGAAAGAAGCTCCTGCGCCGGAAGAGATCTGGGATGATGAGAAGAATATCGATGAAGAGGTGGCAGAGCTTTACAAGCAGGGATTTGGGATCATGGAGATTGCAAATCAGCTTGGAATCGGTGTTGGTGAAACCAAGGTGATCATTAAAAATATTGAGAATCAGAAGCAGTAAATGAAATTGTTTTATACGATAGGAGAAACGGCAGTATGAAGAAAAAATATTTTTTCAGAGGATTAGGCTTTGGACTTATCATCGGTGCGCTTGTCATGATGGTTGGTATCAAGTCCGGAAGCTTTGCAGATACAAAGAAGAATGATCCGTCAAAAGAAGATGCGGTAGGAGTTGTGGAAATTATCCTGATTCTGGTGGTTCTGATCAGTCTGGTCGTCATCTTTAAGGAACAGCTTACCGCTCTTGTCAAAAAAATTCTTGCAAAAATCACAAAA
>ENA-ORNO01001196-ORNO01001196.1-human-gut-metagenome-genome-assembly--contig:-NODE-1196-length-12741-cov-3.552420_pt1 | contig 12741 bp, 12 predicted proteins | sample MGYA00242117_ERZ509026 | MGnify/ENA primary metagenome ERZ509026 (study PRJEB26280, sample SAMEA2338710) | human gut metagenome | biome: human gut; feature: human-associated habitat; material: faeces... | reverse complement strand
GCACCTTTGTTTACCCAGCAGTGCATCTTTTCATTCCATATCTCTATGGAAGCACAGGCGGTTGCATCCGGTCTTTGGGCATAGATTAAAAGCTGTTCCTTGAACGGATATTTGTACAGTCCGGAAGCAGTATTTAAGTACCGCCTCCAGCTTTCTTCATTCCGCACGACTTCTTTTGCTGTTTCCTCTGCCAGTGCGGAAATCAATTTATATTTTCTCATGATAAACCTCCATTCTTATTTGATTTTCTGTAACAAAAAAGGTGGCTATGGTTCGTTCATGAGCCATTTCCACCAGTGATAGTTAACTTTATTCAACTTTATCTGCTCCTTTCCGATATTACCATTTTTATAAAAAATAGCACCTAAGATTTCTCCTAAGTGCTCTATGCCAATAAATCAGTAATTAATATATACTATTTTTGTATATCTCATCTATATTATCTATTTCCTCATACGGATATGGGATTGGTGCATAAAAGATACGATTTTCCACATATTCATCAATCAATTTTTTCCCACATACTTTGCACACATCACTTTCTCTACCATCAAAGAATTCTTTTAAATATTGGATTTGCTTATCATCATCTAATTCTGGCTGAGCTTTGACAACCTCATACGCCCCGCACTCGCAAAACATAAACATTGTCACATACGGATTAAAGCCACAATCAGGACATGCAATTCCAAATATCCCCATCATATTAGCCATCATTGGATGTCCACATTGAGGACATCTTTTAGCACTAAATATGCAACTAACTATCATTTCCTTTCTATATGCTTTCCTCCATCCTCGCATTATATCTTTTTTGGCTTTTTTAAATCCTGCCATTATCAAATCTCTTTTTTTGACTCTCTGTTCATTTTCCACATAACCATTTTCTATTTTAGAATAACCAACGGATAAAGATAATCCAGAAAAAATACTTCCTTTACTTATTGCACTATTTACAACCGCTTCCAATTCCGCTCTTGTAATAGCACCTCTTTTTCTTCTTAATTCAGCAAACTTATTGGTTAAGTTGGTATACAAATTATCAACAATTATGTCTCCTGGGTCTTTGAATATGTAGTTTAGCCTAAGATACCTTCCGAATATTGCCTTTGTATCTTTGCTATCCTTGAATAATGGTCTTACTTCTACCCTAACCTTATCAATAATATCTGCATACTTTGACAAAGCAAAATTCGAAATAAGATCATCCTTAACTTGCTTTTTTTCTCGTCTGTTTCGTATGGATTTACTAAAACATTCACATAATCGTCCAAATATTCTTTAAAATTCTTTTCGTTTATTCGTATAGGAACAAAAGAAGTTAGCACAAAAAAATTCTCTGTACTAGTGTTATCACTATTCAGTGTTAGAAAATGGTCTAAAATATCTGCAAAATCGCTTTTCCCTATAACAGAACTTTTTAGCTGAATAAAAATATGCTTTTCCTTATTGAAAATCTCTATATCTTCTTCACCTTCGCACTTTATACAAAAATCCACAATCTTTATACCAAAACCAAAAATATCTGTAGAATGTAATTGTTCAAGTGCATAAATAGCTGCTACTGAATCTTGATTTTCTATCTTTGAGGTTGTTCTTCCACCAGTACTTTTTTTATCATAATAATTTCCCATTTGTTCATCACTCCTCGAATGTATATTTTTCTACCTCTTTCTCCGTATTTCTATATAGAATACTTTTTAAATAACATCTCAAAAAAATCACGAACCGTCTGTTTCATTTGCTGACTGTCCATAAACTCATATCCACCAAATCTATACACTTCATAACCTTTTAATTGCAATTCCCTCGTGTCAACCATCATTTCAGCATATAGCTTTGGAGAAGAAATATCTCCCTCTGAATAATGTTGTTTACCATCAATTTCAATAACCACCCTTATACCATTGGGTAAAAGCATTAAGAAATCCATGCGTTGATGTGTATATACTACATTACTTCCTCTCCAAGTCTTTGCATGGGGATCATAGTGTAAATATACTTGTGGAATTAGTGCCGGATACTCGTTCGCATTTTGATATATTGTATAATATTGAGCAAAAAAATCTTTTTCCGGTTGCGAATCTAAAGAATTAAGCAAACGCTTAAATAAATCTTTCTGAATATTTTCGCTTGTATGTGCAGAACCCCACCATTTTACAAGTGTGTTCCATAATAATCCATCTGCATTAGGCTCAAAATCATACAACAGACAATTGTCTGTATCTCCTACAATTTTTATATCATTAGCAATGGCATCATCAATAACTATATCTGGCTTTTTACCCAACGGAGCAAAAATAAGATTTTTCATATTGCTTTTTGCTGCTTGTCGCTTATATATTTTATAAATCAATTCATTTGATATTTTTCCCGATACAACCAACTCAAAGCCATCTGCGCCAATAATTTCATTAATTCCCTTTACATATTGAGTTTGTTCCTCACCTGTCCTAACTTCTGGATTAACCATTTTTTCGAGGAATTTGATTATCGAGTTGTCGCTAATGTATTTTATTTGCAAAATATCAAGCAACATATCTTTATATGACATATCATCATTTATTACCACATGCTTAATGATGTATTCTCCAAGAGTCATTCTATCGAATATAAATAAATCCTCATCCCTTGTACAAGGTTCATTCATATCCCAGATACCCTGTAATAATTCATCTAATTTCATCTTGCCCTCAAAATTCGGACACGTATCGAAATATTCTGCCAATTTTCTTCTAGTAATATAGGTAAATTCAAATATACTGTCACCAAAATATTCTTCCATCTGCTTATTAAAAGAAATACTCTCTGCATCTCTCGCAATTCGTTTCGATAATTCTACTACCTCTTCTTCTGTCATTTTTACAAGTCCAGACCGAGCATACACTTTTTTACTGCTATTCGGGTTAAGTGTTTCATCTGGAGATATGCCATATCCTTTTAAAACTCCATCTAATTCATAACTTTTATAAGACCAAAAATAGTCTGCAAGGATTTCGATAAGTCCATCCTTCTTTTTGCTCATATCATTCAACTCCAATCCGTGAATTATTCAAAACGAAATATCAAACCTAAATTGTTACAAATCATCCGGCAAATACTCCATAATAATTTGATAATCTTTCCATAAACGTTTATCCCGTGTAATATCGCAATTTCTATAAATCTTTACATCCTCTAATTCTTCATAAAAATAAAAGCTTTTTCCTACATATATATCCTTTTTAAATGCTCCACAAAACATGAACTGAGTTGCTGTAATATCAATATAACTTTCTCCATTCACAATTAGCCATGCGTGGTTTGTAGTATGTTCAGGGTTATCATCACGATAAACTCCATTTCCTTGTTCCGTGTGAATATTGTATTTTTCAAGTAGATAATATGCTAAAAGGTCACTTGCATCATCACAGCAACCTCCTGGAAAATTGCTCATCCTATCTCTATATTGAAATCTTCTATCATATTTGGCATCAAGTATTGCCATGCGAAAGGCTTCCGTAATATTGTATATTTCATCTTCATTTAGTGATCTATTTATCACAATCATTCACCTCTGACATTACAAATTTCTGTTGAAATTATACTATATTTTTTGTTACTTTTCTACTATTAGCCAGCAGCAAGACACTCTCTATCCTACTGCCTGCTAATATGCAAAACACTATTTATTCAGGCGATACCACATTGAGACCCTGCAAGAAAACGATAGTTAATTTCTATTCTTTGCTTACGATCTTTGCCGGTTCCCTCTGCCTGATATACATAAACACTATCAATCAACTCCACCAGCATAGAACGGTTCAGTTCTGTTACCGTTTCATACTTACGAATTGTTTCCAAAAATTGATTGGTACTCTGTGTTTTCTTTTCTTCCGCTCTGATTTTAGTTCTTAATTTGTCTCTTTTTTGAGCAAGTTCTTTCTGCTCACTTTCATAAGCTGAGGACATCTTTTCAAAGCGTTCATCAGAAATCTTACCGAGTGCATTCTGCTCAAAGAGTTTCATAATCACACTATCAATTTCTGCAATCCGTTTTTCTGCTACTTCCAAGTCTTTCTCGAACTGTTTGATTTTCTTACTGCCGCCTTTTTCGCTCAATTCGTGCATTTCCTGTATAAACTGATCTCCTAAGGCTTCCATATTCTCAATATGCTTTTGAATATCACTCATAACAATCTGTTGTAACGCCGTCCTTCCACCAACTGACCAGCGTGGAAAAACATACAAGGAATGGCTCTCCAGTAAAAACAATTCCTCATGGAAAACCAGGCTCAAAAATGACATTGACGAAGCTATCCAAACTGCTGATAATTATGAGGATTTTCTTGACCTTATCCATGCCAAAGGATATGAGATAAAAGGCGAAACCTTAGACGAAAAATCTTTAAAATATATCTCTTTCCGACCACTTGACCGTGAGCATTTTATCCGTGGCAGAGCCAACTCTTTAGGTGCGGAATACACCAAAGAACGAATTAAGGAACGTATCAAAGCAAAGGCATTGATACAGCCTAAAAAGCGTATTCCATTTCCTAAAAGAAAGAAGCAGTTTTTCAAAGATTATTCTTCCCAAAAGCTCATTGACACCTCAGAAGAAAAGTTTGAACATAGTCCCGATCTTAAAGCTTGGGCGGACATCCAAAACCTAAAAATTGCTGCCAGCAGTTACAGTAAAATAGGCTCCATTGCCGAACTGAAAAAACAGCTTGCAGCTAAGTCGGTTCTTGCCAAAACTGCACGAAGCAGTCTTGTTGAAATCGAGCATCAGCTAAAGAATTTAGGACAGATTTTGAAATATGCCGAACAATATCAGTCCAATCATATCTATCATGTCCGGTATCAGAAATCCAAAAATCCAGATGCTTACCTGCGAAGTCACGAAACAGAACTTCTACTCCATGACGGTGCAGAAAATATGCTAAAACGTCTTGGAATCAACCCTAAAACGCTTGATATTGAAAAGCTCCATAACGAATACAATTCTTTGTATTCCAAGAAAGAAACCTTACAGAAAACCTATAAATCTGCGGAGAAAGAAATCAATGCTTTTAACAGGAAATTAGATAATCTAAATCAATATCTTAACCGTACTTCGCAAGTTCAGCAGATTAGCGACAGGAAAACAGAAAATGACCAACCTACTCTCTGATTTTTCCCATCAAAAAAGGTGTATCGCATTGAAGTTTTTCACTTCGCTGCGATACACCTTGATGTGTGTAGTAAACTCTTGCTGCTTTTTCTACTAATATTCCGTTTTTTCGTATTTTCCACTTTTGTTTTATCATGTACTGTACTCCATATTTATCATGTATTCTAACATAATTCACTCCTGTCGATCTATTCTTTTCCCCTTATGAACAACCTCAGTTCTTATTTCTTTCGAGTAAAAATATAACTGCGAACTAATAACATCAAAATTTGATTGATTTTCAGCAACAATTGATAAAATTTTTTTCTTGTTATCAGTAAAACTGTATGTATCACAAAGTCCCATTCCATCTATTTTTGAAAACAAAAAAATAAAACATCTTGTCTCATCAATAATCTGCAATGCCTCGCATGCCTCGGCTATATATCGCCTATATAAGTTATATACTTCGTCATTTCTGTGTGAATAAATCACTCTATATAATCTTGTATCATTATTCTCTGCCATACCCAGATCAAGTCCAATTCCTTTTTGCATTAAATAGAACTCTTCTTCTCTATTTATATATGCCCCGATTGAATAATCGTTATTGATTGAAAATAGCATTCTTTTACCATCTATAAGCCCAGGGATTCCTATAGTATATTCTGGTCTATTAAATGGGCATTCTAATATTCTAATGTAATCAAACCGTCTATTTGCATCATTTAGAATTTTCTCAAAAATAGTAATATCATTATTTATCTCACTAATATCATATTTAGATGATAATAAAAAAAGGTAAACCTGTTAGTTGTTCTGTAAAGAAACTTCGATTGTGTCCTACAATTAATCTTAATTTCTCCTTTTCATCATCTAAAAGATTACTATATTCAATAGCCTCATTTGATACATCTCCTGGGAAAAAAATCATATCTCCAAGTTTTAATACGTACTCTAACAGTACACGTTGTACAGGCAAAATATATAAATTCACTTTTTCATCCCCCCTTTCTTTACTTTAATGAAACAAGACTACACAATTTTCAGATTCCATCCTTTCTGTTGTAACTTCATCTGCATTTTTTCATCCACAAAATCAATAGGAATAGCAAGGCAAATCAACGCTCTTGCTCTTGTCATTGCAACATACTGGCATTTTAATCTTTTCTCTGAAGAACTCTTCATCCTTTTGGGTGGTTCTCCACACAGATAATCAAGTATTGATTTCATATTATGCGATTTCATAAAAGTCTCTAACACCAAAGTAGCTAAATGTGTTCTTCCTTTAACAGAATGGATACTACCAAATTCCATATCAACCTCGCGTTTTGTCTCTTCGTCACAGTACACATAATAATTTGGCAATAGTTTTTTATCATCACTATTTTCATTGCTCTTTTCTTGATCTTCCACCCATTTTCCAAATTTTTTTACATCCTCATTGGGTTCAGTTTCAAATAGAGACAATATTTTTTTCATAATAATAACCATAGACTTCCAATCTTCTTTAGAAATTAGATTACCAAAATCAGCAAGTAACATAAGTAACTTTCTGAAATCCTTTTTTTGTTCATCTGATAATAGTTTCATAATAGCATTGATTGAATTTCCCGTAGCAGGTATATAATTACATTCCTTAGCTTTATTAACTAATCGTCTAAGACCTTTACAAATCCATTCAATCTGCTCTGATTTTTCTCCATTATTCTGAAATTCTTCAATTCCTTTCCTAAAATAATCAATCAAATTTTTAGGAGTGGTTCTCTTGTTTGCTTTTCTAGCTTCATAAGCATTCCAATAATCATATATTCCTTTGGGAAATTGATTATCTTTTGTCTCTTCTTTTTTATCATGAATCATTCCAATTACATGAACGCCTTCTTTTTCATAAGTTTTCAGTTCCTCATCACTAAACGTATCCAATATAAGTTGTCCAAATTCATCTATTACCTGAGCTGCATTCTCCTTTTCAAATAAAAAGATTGTATGTTTGATTCCCTTTTGCGTAAATTCATTGTCTGTACCATCCATTTGAGCTTTTGAAAGAGCAACAGTATTGGCTAAACTTGATATGGATGAATCAAATCTTCTGCTTTCACTTAAAACAAGTGCATTTTCCCTTGGAAAATTTCCCGTTGTATCATCAGCATATAAATTCCCATATATTGCTTGATTACTATCACCAAATCCCTGCCTTATGCTCAACTCTCCATCACTATTAAAAGCCATTTTGAGCAAATCCCATTGAAACGTATCTGTATCCTGAGCTTCATCTATAAACAATATAGGAAACCTTCTCTGTATAGCTTTAGGTATCTCATCCCATTCTTTCAAAACTTTTTGAGCATATAAAAGCATTTCCCCAAATGTAAAATATCCATCTTTTTGAGTTTTCTCAATAACTGTTAACAAAAGTTCATTTGTTTCTTCATTTTTAACTCGCTCGATATTCCGTATATTATCTCGATATTCGCAAATCGTCTCACTTTTATATTGCATTTCTAAATAGTAACGTTTATTTCTTGGTAGTTTATTCCATCTAAGTGAGTGGACAAGCTCCGTATCTATAATATTGATTTCATATCCGTTTGACTTTAACCATGGTAAAGAAACATATGTATCAAAAAAAGAATGCACTGTACCTATAAAATGCGGATACGATAACAATTTTCGCCCGATCTCTGTGTTTCCTAATCGCTCTTCTATCTCTTCTCTTGCCACATTTGTATGCGATAAAACACAGATGCCAGCATTGGAATATGGCCATTTCTTTGCAAGAATTGCCAACTTAGCAACCAATATAGTTGTTTTACCACTTCCCGGAAACGCCTGTATATCAACAGAATCCATATTTTTTAGTACATTAACTCTAGCAGAATCAAAATGAACTTTTCCGCCCATCATCTCTTCTACCCACAATATATCTTCGTCAGTAATCTCTATATTTGCTAATTTCTCAATTTCCAATCAATTCACCCCTTAGTAACATATATAATTGCACTTATCAAATAATCCGGTAATACCTTTTTCAAGTCTTCAGCTCTGTTTATATATTTCTTTTCAAGATTAATCGCTAATTCTTGTGCGAAATCAGCTTTTGATGCTTTTTTTGAAGTAAAAAAACTATAAAAGCAAGCTGCTCTTTCTTCTTTAGTTTTATAAGCATTTATCTTTTCAATTAATTTATCCTTCTTACTTGGTCTATTCTTTTTTTCATAGCTTACATTTATTACAGAATCAATTAATATTTCCTTCATTTCTTCATCCTGTAGCCCTATATACGCTAAGTCATATTCTAGTGTCCAATGATTGGCTACAAATGTTTTTACTTTCTGTCCATCTGCTTTTTCTTTTATCTCATTAACATGGTTTTCTGCTCCTAATACTGAATAATCAGCCTCTGCTCGCCATGCACGTTTACTTTTCTCTGGCCATGTATCCTTATCATCTGTATATTTTTCATCTATACAAATTCTTGGAGCACAATTGGGCATAATATCTCTATCTGTAACACATGCAACATTTACATCCAACTGTTTATTCTCATCTTTTCTTTGAAATATCTTTGCATATCTTCTCAATCCGGTACTTCTAACATCAACAAGCGAAGTACCATAGTCTGTAAAATTACATCCCAATAATTTGGATAATGTAGGTAACAGCAATGCCTCTCCAGGACCTTCTACAATTATTACACTTCTTGCAAAAAACAGATTTGCTTTAGTTGCATCAAGGTATTTTTCCAAATAAAGATAATCATCTTCATCCAATTTTGTCTGCTCTTTCTCAAGAGAATATACTTTACCCGATTTCACAATCACAATGTTAGATAATTTTACAACAGAAGCCAATAATGGCGAATGTGTAGTAATTATAGTCTGTCTATTCCCTTTCTCAGATTCTTCTTCTAAAGATTGAATTAATTTTAATTGTCTTTGTGCATGTATATGTGCTTCTGGTTCCTCAATCAATAAAAAACAGGATTTATTATCTCCTATTGCCTCATTATGTAATAGTAACTCACATGCCATACTCATAATATTACTTGTCCCAAGTCCAACTCTACCGCACATATCACTGGCATCTTTATCTACTGCAAGATCTAATTTCTCCAATAATGTCATCTCTTTTTTTATTTTATTAGAATTTGACCCTGTAACTTTCAATCTTGTTCTTATGTTATCCTTTTTCAAAAGCATTTTTTCTTGCAGTATTGTCGTCATTTCTTCGTTGATTGAATCCAATGCTGGATGTTTTGCTAAAAGTGTATTTGAAAGATCTGCTATTCCCGCTATGGAAAGATTATGAATATCAATTCCCTCTTCATACTCATCAACTCCTTGATCTACAACAGAAATATGTTGCATAATTTGTGATAGTCTTGAATGTCTTCCAGCCTGCATTTCACTATATGCATCTCTCAAGGCACGCAAGTATGTAGCTCTTAACAATTCTCTTGCTTCTGCAGATGGTGATGGTCCGTTTCCTTCTATTCCTGTTGAGACATTTACCACTGGGCGAGGCGGATTGAATGATGATAAATATCTGCACGTCCAATGTAGATATAAACATGGAATCTTTTTATTTTCATCTTCATATGAGAGGCATTCCAAAAAAGCCCCTCGTTCATCTTCATTCAATTCCTCAAATTTACATGTAATTTTAATTTCTAATGTTGCATCTTCTTTGTAAAAATCTTCCTGCTCCACTCTATACCAGTTCATATCTGTAGTTCCAAGAACTAGTTTTATTGCATCCATGATTGCTGATTTTCCAGAATCATTTTCTCCAACAAGAACATTTAAACCTTTTTTGAAAGTAATACTATGCTCATTTCCATCAAAACATCTAAAATTCTTTATTTGCAACAATGAAAGATACATATTCCTCAACTATCCTTTCTTTTGTTATCCGATTACACCTTATCTTCGTTTTATAGTTTTACAACACTTACAATACTTTCCAGTATCCTGCCTTTTTTGAACCAACCCGCTCTATATACCCATTTTCTCTTAAAAATGATATATTGTTTTCTACTGCTGTTTCACTCACCCCTAATATATTATGAAGTTCTGCAGTTGTAATGTTCGGGTTGTCCCTCATTTCTGAAATAATTTTTTGCCTTCTGGAATTTAAAGGTTTCTTATCCCCAACCTTTTTCCCAACTTTATTCCCAACCTTATTTATTCTCTCAAATGGGATAGTAACAACAATGGAATTCTCCCTAAATGAAAATGCATCTTTTCCATACATTTCCGTAATTTTAGGGACTCCTCGACCAGATTTCTCACTTATATGCAGTTGAAGAAATATCTCGGATAATTTTTCATTTACAGGGATTGATTCTCCTAAGAAAAATCCCTCCATGGTCTGTGCCGGAGCAAGTGTTCCCCTTGATAGTATCTCTATTCTGTCGGAAAATACTGAAATCATAGGTTCATTTCCTTCCACCCATTTATTGTGCAGGACGGCATTTATGACAGCCTCACGAAATGCCTTGTTATCAAATAACGGAACCTCCTTTCGTTCAACGACCCTGTCTGTCTCATCCGCCTGAATCAGGTTCAATACATCTCCATAACGCAACAACTCATCCAAACTGTATAATAAACAGTCATTTCCAAATTCACGTACAGAGAAAAGATTAGAGCCTTTTGTTTCTCCATCAAAAATAGATACACGAAGCGGAAAATGAGAATTATCCGACAGAAGCTGCGCTAATATATTAAACTCGCCTTCTTCTGTTTTTAGCCCCAGATTCTTAATAAACGTCTTTTGATTTAGAACAATACCTTTGGAACCGTAATATCCAAAGAGTTTTTGAAATGTAAGTTCCTGGTATTTTGCCGGTACTGTTTCTATCGTTTCGGTTCTTCCATCCAGTATTTTGAAAAGTTCAATTTCTCTCTTAGGGTAATCCTTCATATTACATTTTGATGATCCTATCCTTAAAAACCTCTTTTCTTTAAATGCCGTAGGAATCTCGGTTGCCGCAGGAATTACCAAACCAACGACTCTCTTTCCATAAATTTCTGTTTCTTCAAAACTAAAATTTATGCTTGGTGACAGATTTCTCGCAAGATAATTCTGATACGGTTCTTTGTTATATTCACAATACTGGTTAAATGTTGTTCCTACAATTTCATGGGTTGTATCATTTACACCCCAAATGAAATACGCATATTTTTTATAATGAAAAGCCGCCGCATTTGACAGGGCAGATACATATTCGCCTAATGCCTCAGGCTGAAACCAGTTTTCCTTAAATTCAAACCATTCCTGTTCATCACTTAAGGCACATAAATCTAAAACAATTTGTTTAATATCCATTAGTATGCTCCTTTACCCAACTTTTATTCCCAACCGAACTAATTATAACATGTTGGGAATAAAGTTGGGAATAAAAATATAAAAACTTCAAAATATCTCATAAGTTTCTTCTTTTCCCTTTGTCTTTTGTGGCATAGGCTTTTCTGTTTCTCCTTCTGCAACCTTTGCTTTCATCGTTTCCAGCTTAGCCTTCAAAGACATTCTTTCTGCAGGTGTATCTGCATATTGCCGGATGCACTTATCCTGCCCTGTATACTCCACTTTCTCTGCAAGTGGAGTATTCTTCGCCGGATGGTCTGCAACCTCTTTTTCGCTCTCTGGAGCTTCCAGCTCATCATCCATATCCATCCCGTCATTGCCTTTTTCATCCATGTTAAGCAAGGCATTCAATGCCGACAGACGATCCAACTTTTCTGCAAGCTCCGCTTCCTGTGCAAATGGCTTTGTTACCTCCACCTTTGCTGTTTCAAGCTGATGCTCCACAGTTTCAAGTTTTGTCTGTGCTTCCATGAGCTGTTTTGACATGGTCTCCAGAGCATGATTGATACGGGAAATATTACCAAGTGGATCTGATCCTACCTCCAGATTATGTGAAAGCTGTCCTTTTAGGTTCATCACAAATTTGTGATTGAACGCATCAAAGGATACTGCCATCTTAAAACTTGCATATTCGCCAATGACCGCAGGGGCATTGACTGTTTTTATTTCTTTGCACATCTCCACAAGGGCTGTTCCGGCTTCTTTTTTATCCGTATAGAGCTTGTCCCCCACTTTCATGGAAAACTGCTCTTTATCCACCGGAAGGTTTGCTTTCGCAGTCTGAATGTCTGCCAGCATCCCGCTGATACGCTCCTTTAAAATTGTAATCTGCTGGGGATAATGCTTTGCGATGTTGTCCTCCAGTCGGTATTTCTGACTGGTATGGTTTGCTTTCATAAGTTTCAGTTTTGAAACCTGAATATCGAGGTCCATCTTCTCCTTGATGTAATGATTTCCTGTTGCCAAAGCCTTGACCTCCGCATAAGTAAATGCTGCTTCATCCACATCCTCACAGGAACGTACCGGAGATTTACTTGTCATGATCTGACCGATAAATTTCTGCTTGTTCTCAATGAGCTGCCACGAATAACTATCAAAGGTTCCTTCCGTCACATAACGGAAAATCTTGACCTTTAGATTAAGACTGCCCTGTCGCAAAATACGCCCCTCCTGCTGTTCGATATCAGTCGGTCATTTTTTGCGGACAGTTCATACATGCTATCCTTTTCTGTTCTCTG
>ENA-ORNO01001192-ORNO01001192.1-human-gut-metagenome-genome-assembly--contig:-NODE-1192-length-12775-cov-4.843868_pt1 | contig 12775 bp, 9 predicted proteins | sample MGYA00242117_ERZ509026 | MGnify/ENA primary metagenome ERZ509026 (study PRJEB26280, sample SAMEA2338710) | human gut metagenome | biome: human gut; feature: human-associated habitat; material: faeces... | reverse complement strand
CTACAAGCTGGGCATTTCCCGGTGTAGAAAAAGCGGAATTATTACTTTCTCCGGTGACCCTTCCGGTATCCTCTTTCTTCTCCGTATCTTCTGTTGATTCTGTTGTTGTTTCTTCTACTACCTGTGTCGTTGTCTCTTCCGCCGGTGGGTTTGCATTGGCGTAAACCGTAGCAATGGATGTCCCGGAGATCATGGTGACTGCCATGGCAATCATAAGCAGTTTCTTTACCACTTTATTTCTCATCGTCTAAAACCTCTCTTTCTGTCATCTGACCAACAGGTGGTCTATGAACTTCTGCGTTGTTTTCCTTTTTCTGCGGAGCTTTTGCATCCTCCACCGTGATACCGCCATCCTCATTCATCTGGATCGTAACGGTTCCTTTCTGAATCCTGTCAAGCAGGACAAGCAGGCTGCGGCTGTCCAGCTTCATGGAACGGAACGACTTGACGATCTCTATGTCTTCCATCTGCTGTCTCAATGTATTCTGCCGCTTCAGGTGTTCCTGTAATTCAGCAATCTTGTCCTCTGTTTTCTGAATATCATTCAGAAGTTTTTTTAATTTCATGTTCATCTGCCCTGTCACCTCCTCTAATGCAGACGACCAAACGCCATAAAATGTTCCTGCCAGTAAGCACTTGCAATGCTCGTATACTGGACAGGCTTGCCACAGTGGATCATCATGTTATTGCCGACATAGATTCCCACATGGCTTGCTCCCGGTGTGTCATAGGTTCCCTGGAAGAAGATCAGATCTCCCGGTTTTGCCTCCGATGGCGATACCTGTGAACAGTGTGACCGCAGCTCATCGGCAGTACATCTTCCAACATTCCATCCATTTCCACAGTTATTGATAACCCAGCTCACAAAACCGGAACAGTCAAAACCACTTGGGGAATAACCGCCCCATACATATGGGACACCCAGATATTTTTCTGCTTCCTGTATCATTTTTGCAAACTGTGGATCAGATAAAGCATCTGCCGGTATGGTATAACCAAAGCCTCCGCTTCCGGTGGGTATGCTGTTTAAGTCAAACAGGTAATCACGATTTCCATAATATTTGTTATATGCATCGTATCTTTCCTGTTCTTCTTCCGTCATGCGGCTTCTCAATACAGTATCCAGATTGCGGTTTGTCATCGTCACATCCAGACGGTTTACTTCTTTCGTTGTCGTAACCTGCACTTCCTGGCTTCCATTGCTGTCTGCTATGTATGCCTCCCATGTCTGGTGCCCATGTGCAGAAGCTGCCGCATGGTTATCATAGTAAACATCAAACTGAACACCATATCTTGCAAAAGCTCCGGTATCTTCTACTACATATTCCACACCATTCATAATGACATGGGTTCCCATCGGTACAAAAGGATTCGATGCATCTACTGCGATCGTATGATTAGCTGTCGGCATCGCACCGCTGGCTGTCGGTCCTCCACTCCACTGCCCACAGCAGATGGAGCAGTTACAATACCCACTGGTGACAACCTGTCCCAGTGATTCCCCTACCCGGACTGTCTTTGTTTCGGTAACTGTCTCCCTGGTAGAATCTGTCGTAATCCCATACTGCTGGCGGAAAATGGACTCTATCTCCTCTGCTACTTCATCATAAGTAAAACCACCGTATTTTACTGTCAGATAAGAGATCAGCTGATATGGATTATGGCCGATCTCATCAATCTGGTACCGGTATTCGTCGTAATCCGGATGCGTGGATTCCATCTGATTAATCTGCATGTTTAAGGCTTCTTCTAATGCCCGGTATGCATTTTCAGCGGCATAAATGTCCTCATCTGTACTGGAATAACTGGTGGAAATAATAGCAGACGACGCTCCCTGCAGGGATGCACTGCAGCTGGTAAAACTTGCTGCAATTAGGACAAATATCAATCCAAAGATAGCTACCGTAGCAAAAATGCCACGGTTCTGTGCTGCCACCATTTTGACCGCATCTTTCGCCTTCTCCGTAAATTTCTGTGCAGAAGTAATCATGGCATCCTTCGCCTTTTTACTCTGCTTTGCTGCCTGATACTGTTTCTGATAACGTTTCTTCTGGAACAGCTTTTGCAATGCAGATTTTCTTTTCTGCTCCGCTTCCTTCTTCACCATATTTTTTGCTTCATTTCCATAAACAGATTCAAACATCAGCCTGCTTTTTTCTGCTTCATCAAGAACGCTTTCTTTCAGTCTTTTTGACTGTTCCCTCCTTTGCTTTAAGCGTTCCCTTGTATAAATGGATTTTCTTGCGAGGCTTTCTCCTGCAAGCTCTGCCCGGTGTGCCCCTTCTACCGCAGCATTATCATCTTCTGCCTCATGGGTTTTCCAATGAGCCGCCGTAGCCGCAGCATCTTTCACGGCAGATGCAGAACTTCGGATACCGATACCGGCTCCATGTACCATGCCATCACTTTCATCGCCAAACGATAATCTGGAACTCTTTTTCCGCTGTTCTTTCAGCACACGTTCCCGCTTCGATTTGCCTTTGATCTCCTCCGAAAATCCATCCAGAGACTCTTCTGCCACTTCTGAAGTTTCCCTGTACCGGGCAGCTTCTCTCTTTACCGTCTTGCTTTCTTCGGAAGCCTCCTTTTCCTTCCGTCTTTCTTTTGACGCATAATCTCTGACCATCTTTTTCTTACGGAGATCCCGGCTGTCTGCAACCGTTTCCAGATAAGCCCGTTCTCCCCTTGGCTGTCCACGGATGCTCTCACTGCGAAATGCGGATTTCGTTGCAGCTGTGCTTTCATCGGCTACTTGTTCCCCATCCAGTTTTCCATCTATATCTTGTTCTGACTCCTCATCCAGTACAGATTCTCTACTATATATGGTTTTTTGGGAACTTTGCTCCGGATGTTCTGTTTCCCTTTTTTCATTGATATGCTCACGCCTTCTCTTACTGAAATCCAGTTCATCCTTTTTTTCACTACGGGAAACCTCTGTGTCCATGTCCCGACCAGTGATCCTTTTTTCTTCTTTATTCCGAAGATTCTTTTCTCTAAGACCATCACGGCTCATCTTCTGGACGGTTTTATCTCTCGCTTTATACTCATGCTCCTGCAAATTTCACCATCCCCTTTACTGTTTACTTGTTATTCCGCCTTATTCTGATAACTCTCCCATTTTTCCAGTACCTCATCTGCCAGTCCTGCAATGGAATCTGTCAACTTATCTGTAAGTCTTTCACTCAATGTTCTTCTTGCGGCCAGGCAGGAAGTAATCCCCATAAAGTCAATCAGTTCCGCTAAATACAGCAGATCATCTAACATCTCGCCAAACACCTCCTCCCCGTTACTGTCTTTTCCTTTTTCTAAAAGTTCTTTATAATTGTCTGCACAGATCCTCTCTGCAAATACACAGCAAGGTTCTCCATTGCATCTCTCAAAATTCGTATAATCTCTCATATAGTGATCCTCCATTTCATTTTTTGGCAGAAAAAAGGCCGGAAATCATTTCCCGGCTCATCCCCTGCTTTTGTTCTATTTTGTTTTTTATATTTTTTTAATCGTCTCTTTCTCCAATACCAAGTTTTTTACGCTTCTCTACCTCATCTGGCTTAGAAGTCATCAACGCATACAGCATCAGAGAATTATCAAATTTATCCTTAAACGGGATAATGGTACTGCCATAAAAGACCAGTCCCTCACCTTCTCCACTGTTGGTAACATAAGAAAGCTGGTGTGGTGAGATATTCAGCTGCTTTGCAAGAATCTGCCTGTCACCGGATGCCTGGTTTAACATCAGGATAAAGTCAGAATTTTCAAAGATATTTTCTATCTCACGGCTGGCAAGCAGGTCTTTTACATTCTGTGTGATACCCGTCGGAATACCGCCCCATTTACGGAATCTCTTCCAGATCTCCACACTGTACGCAGCTGTCTGCTCTTCTTTTAAAAGCAGATGAAATTCATCAATATAGTATCTGGTACTCTTATTCGCTGAACGGTTAATCGTCACCCTGTTCCATACCTGATCCTGTACGATCAGCATACCAAGCTTTTTCAGCTGTTTTCCCAAGTCTTTGATGTCGAAACATACCATGCGGTTACTCAGTTCCACGTTGGTTCTGTGATTGAATACTTTCAGAGAACCATTAACGTAGATTTCCAGTGCAGTCGCAAGACGCTGTGCCTCCTGTTCCTTCTGCTCACGGAGAAGATTATATAAATCCTCTAAGATCGGCATCTTTTCCGGTACCGGGTCAGAAAGGAAGTCCTGATACACCAGACGTACACAACGGTCAATAACTGTTTTTTCTACCGGCTCCAGTCCATTCTTCCCACCAACTACCAGCTCACAAAGAGACAGGATAAAATCAGACTTTAAGGAAAGTGGGTCATCATCATCTGCGTAATCCAGATTGATGTCCATCGGATTGATATAATCATGGCTGGTCGGTGAAATGCGGATAACCTGTCCATGAAATGCCCGGAACAACGGATAATACTCTCCTTCCGGATCACACACGATAATGTCATCTTTTGTCACGATAAATGCGTTGGTGATCTCACGCTTTGCCGCAAATGACTTACCGGCACCCGGTGTACCCAAAATCAAACCATTCGGGTTTTTCAGTTTCTTTCTGTCTGCCATGATCAGATTATTGGAAAGGGCATTTAAACCATAGTAAATGGATTCTCCACCCATAAACAATTCCTGTGTGGTAAATGGAACAAAGATTGCCGTAGATGTTGTGGTAAGTACCCTTTTGATCGGCACAAGATTCATGGCAAGTGGCAGGCAGCTCATAAGTCCCTGCTCCTGCTGATAATCCAGACGTTTCAATGCACAGTTATATTTCTGTGCAATACCGGCAGTCTGAAATACGACATTTTCAAGCTCCTGCTTTGTCTCTGCCGTATTTAAAAACAGTGCCGTTACAAGGAACATCCTCTCATTCCTGGACTGTAAATCTTCCAGAAGTCTCTTGGCTTCTCCACCATATGTATTTAAGTCTGATGGGATAATGTCCATGTCATATCCGGCACGAACTGCCTTTTTCTGCTCCTCAATCTTCATCCGGTTAATATCGGTCACCTTGCTCTTTACCAGCTTGATCGCTTTCATCTGGTCAATGGACTGGATATGGAAATTCACCATAAGGTTACTGTCCATCTCCAAAAACTCTGCCAGCATCTTGTCCGTAAGCTCTGGGGCAAGAATCTGAAGATAAGAAACGGCTCCTATCGTTCCACCCATCTGAAAGTCTTTTCCATTCTTAAATACAAAGCTGGTCGGTGCGATATAATCCTTTGTGCTAAGACCTGTCCGAAGTACCTCATCATAAGAAAAATGGAAAGGGACTTTACTATCCTGATTAAATGTCTCATACATGATCTGCAACCTTTCGGCTCCATTCAACGGATACGCTGTCACACCAAGAATCTTGAAATTATTCATAATATCCGACTCGATACGTTCCAGTTTCGGTCGTGCTTCCCGGATATTCTCTGCTTCAATACCAAACGTGATATACTTGGTACGCATCAGACCATTATTTCCTTTCGCCAGCTGATTATTAAGCATCTGTGCAAACTCCATACGCAGATCATCAAACTCATCCTCCTGCGGATTGATATGGATAACCTTTTCATACTCCACCATGTTGCTGTGCTGATTGATAAAGGAAAGCTGAAAATGAATCGTGCTGTCAAAATAATTTAAGAAGTCACACCAGTTTTCAAAGATCGCATTTTTATCCTCATTCTGAGCTAACTGGTAGTTGATGTCATAAAAACGGATGGTCTTGGAATAAAATTTATCCTGCACCCTGCAGATACCATCTCTCCCCATCTCATGATAAGGAATGGACTGCTGTGCTGTAATCCGTTTATCTTTGGCAGTATTTGCTACTTTCTTTTCAGTGGTTCCACCTTTTCCTCCTGAAACCTTCTTCCCTTCCGGCTGCTGCCTTGGCGGTGCTGTAGCTGAACTGCTCTTTTTCTTCTTTGCACTTTTCTTTGCTTCACGCATTGCCTGTTTCTCTGCTTTCGCCGCAAGCTTTGCTTCTTTCTTCGCATTTTTCTTATCGGCTTTTTCATGCTCTTTATGAAGTTTCGCTTCATATTTCTGTGCCCTTTTCAAAGCCTTCTTTTCCCTGCGGGTCAGCTTTCTGTTTGGTCGGCGTACCCCTCTCTGTCTTTCCAATGCTTCATAACCCGTTACCATTGGCTCACTGTGCAGTCTGCCGCTTACCGGCTTACTGCTGACCGCCAGATCTGGAATATCTTCTCCACCATCCTCTTTATCCAGCCAGTAATCATTTGGATAACATTCTTCTTCCAATCTCTGCGGTGGCTGTCTATCGTTTTTTCTTTTTAACACTCTTCTGTCCTCCCTTCTTTTTTCTGACCATGATAAATTTCTTCTCATACAGATTTTCCATCTGATACTTCCGTACCGGAGGACGGATAAATTTCACGGTGATCATATTTTTCAAAACCTTTTCTAACGGAAGTCCATCCTTTTCATACATGGCAAATAAAAATGCCGGAAGCATCAAAAGGCACATCCCGGTGGCTGCGTTACTGGAACCGATGATCCCTCTGGTAAGGAAATAAAATGGTACTCCCACTGCCGCTGCAATCCCAAAACAGATCAGCTGCCGTTTGGTCAAGTTGAAGATGATCTTATTTTTGACCTTGGTTAAGTCTTTAGGCACTGATACAAATGCCATTGTCAGTTCCTCCTTTCTTAGTGAGCGTTGAAGATACTACGGGCAAAGTTTCCTGTTTTCATCAAACTGAAACAAAGGATCACCGTGTATGCCATCACGCCGAACAATGCAGAATGTATGTTATCTGACATCTGGATATTCGCTACTAAGACTGCGTAAATTCCCACGCAGACCATCATAAAGAATCCCTGAAATGCCAGTGCAAACAATCCACGAAGATAGTTGTTTCCAATCTGCCCCCATTCCCGGTTAGACATAGTTGCAAATGGAATAGCTCCAACGGACGAATAGAGTAGGGTAAGAACCCGGCGCCTTACCATATCACTATGGCAGGTTTCCGAGAACTCCCCTCCGAACCGGACTTACACCTCTCGATGTATCCGGCTCTCCAGATGTCAGTCTAACTTTCCTGCGTGTAACTTATCGTGACAGTCAATGCAGAGTGCCATTGTCTTGCGCTTACGCCCAATCATGGCGATTTCCCATTGTTTTCTGCCACTTAAATCTTTGAGTTTTCGTATATGGTGTATTTCAAGCGGCACATTCTCTGCGCCACACCACTCACACCTGTTTGCTTGCAGTCTTTTTATAAGGCTATTACGCCCATAATTCTCAAAAATTCTTGCTACTATATCAGGATTTCCGCTTTCTACTTTAGTGTCCCGGCGGAACCCATTATTGTAAAACAATACCTTTCCGACCTTGCCGTTTTTCTTCGGATATTCCACAACAAAATCTTTTCCTTGACGGTACTTGCGGATAATTCTGCTGATTCGTGTCCGATATTTTCCAGCAAAGGTTTTGAGCATACTGTATCTCATTACATAGTAGAAGTTATTGAGTACAGACACGTTGTTTGCAAGTCGGTAGTAGTTATACAATCCACGGATTTCTGCGTTGTACTGGTTTAGGATTTCCAAATCGTCCAAGTGCAACAGGCGAGTGCGCCGGACAGGTTCCCAAACCTCTTTGTTTCCATTTTGTTTGTCGTATTTAATCTTGAGGGCATTGTAGGAGAACAGTCGTTTTACCCACTTATCATGGGGAACATAGAGCAAGACTTTTCCATTGTTTACCCGTCTGGTAGCCCCGGTTTTGGTCTTTTTGTTGTGTTCGCCTTTGGCGATTGTGACCTCATATCCCAAGAACTTCGCAGCGTCGTGTCCATGAGTAATCAATGTCTTTTCCTCGGACATTTCCAGATGGAGTTTGTCCCGGATAAAGTAGCCTACATCTTGTTTAATCTGTTCTGCGTCCTCTTTGCTGCCGATAACTCCGATTAAGAAATCATCGGCGTATCGGATATAGCAAAGCCGTTTATAGCTATCGTCCATCTGGTCGCTATACGGTATAGATTTCAGACTACGCCGAAGTTCCCGGATTTCTGCAATTAAGCCCTCTTTTTCTTCCACGCTCATTTTAGAGATATTTCTTTTAAGCCTTTGTTCTTTCCCCCGGCAGACATCCAGCTTCTTCTTGAACGCAGGATTGATTTTACGGCGGTTTCCGCAGTTGAATTTCTCTGCATACTCTGCCATATAACTGTCCAGTTCGTTCATGTAGATGTTTGCCAGGATAGGGCTGATGATGGAGCCTTGCGGAGTTCCGGAATAAGTATTGTGGTAATTCCAATCCTCCATATATCCAGCTTTCAAGAACTTCCAGAGCAGACCGATGAAATGTTCATCTGCAATCCGCTTTCGCAAAATAGCAATCAACACATGATGGTCTACGTTGTCAAAACAGCCCTTTATATCTCCCTCAACGAACCACTTTGTCCCCGTAAAATATTTCTGCACATATTTGAGTGCCGTATGACAGCTTCTGTTTATACGGAAACCGTGGGAATAGTCGCTAAAGGTTGGCTCATAAATACTCTCTAAGATGAGCCGCACCACCTCCTGTATCAGTTTATCGTCGAATGACGGTATCCCCAGAGGACGCATTTTCCCATTGGATTTCGGGATATACGTTCTCCTTGCCGGGTTAGGCTGATAACTAAAATCCCGCATCTTTTCAATGAGGGCGTTTATCCTTGCCATTCCCATTCCGTCAATGGTTTTGCCGTCTGTTCCGGCTGTCATGTTGCCTGGTTTCGCCTGTATCCGCTGATATGCCAGCAGATAGAATTGTGGATTGTACAGGTTGCGGTATAACCGCTCGTACTTGTAACTCTTGTTACACGCCTTGGATTTTAGGCTTTCCAACACATTTTCAGGACTTCTCATAATGCCTCACGCACCTTTCCTTTTTATGAATTGGTTGACATCCTGCCTCCCTTCGCCATGTAGACGGCTTTCCCGCCCTCGGACTACTACGGAGGCTCCGTTGCCATGCCGGATATTCAGCGTCATCTTTCTTGGGTTTTTACCCCTTGAAATTTATCGCCTTGCGGCATTACGCATAGCCGGATAGTTCCGGCGTTCCGGTTTAGGCAATCTCCAGTTAGACACTTTGGGATAAGCGTATTGTGATGTCGGTAGTGGGTTTTCGTCCTTTTCCGCTTACTGCGGCTGGCTGTCATAAGTATCGTGCGGTCTGTGTTTACCTGTCACATTCCGCTATGACATACGGCGAATACAACCATCCTGCGCCGCCGGGTCGAGTATCCCGCCTCGGACTACCCTTAAAGCAGTTTAGCCTTGCTCCTCATTCACAATGTTGCGTCTTGCCGCTCAGTCGTGGGTAGATGGTTTTCCCAACTTGCGATTTTTCCGATACGCTATTGTCCCCCTTGTGGTTTCCCTCCGGGGTAAATCGGATGACGCTAAAGTGACGCTTTTCACGTCTTTGATACTTTTCTTTACCGGCTTGCTAAAGCCGGGTTCCCAAAATGCCCGCACACCGCCTTTGGATGAAAAGCGGCGCTTCTGGACGCGCGATAGATTTCAATCATACGCCCATACAAAATCACTGTAATAAAGACTGAGATAACCTTCATACACAGGCTCACAAGCATCGTTTCCAGTGCCAGTATGACAAGTTCACCGATTTCCATAGATTCCATTGCCGTTTCCATCGTGGTAATCATCGTATCTATATTGATCGCTGTATCGGAACTGATGACACCAGCGGCCCGGCTCACTACGTTCTGCCCGACATCAAATACCGCCATGGTAATCGTGAAAGTATGGCTGACGATCCAGACTGCCACCCACATCTTGAAAAAATATTTAAAGAACATCCATGTATCAATGTCATGCATATTGTTCTTCTCTGTTAACATGGAAATCAGCTCATAACAAAGCACAAAGGTAATAATCATACCGGCAATCGGTACAATGACCGAATCGGAAAGATTTTGTATCATGCTGAAAACGTTCCCATTCCAGCCCTGCGGTGTCTGCCCAACCTGAGCAGCAATCTGACCGGTCTTTTCATTGACATCGGTATACATTGTTGTCAGGTTGGAACTTACCATGCCTGTCAGAAGATTCCTCATCCATTCTTCAATCGCTTCAAATATCCGATCCATGAGTCATCTCCCTCCTAAGTTTCTCAGCTAAACAAACCGGAAAGTAACGGTACAAGCTGGGTGCCGATCAAAACAACACCACCTCCCGCCATCAGCTGCTTAATCCCCTGGGATTTCGCACCTGGGTTATCATTACCATATCCTTCCAGCAGGTTGATGACACCCCATACTGCAAGACCAGCTCCGATTGCTACTACAAGAGTCTGTAAAATATTAATTGCCTGATTAAAAAACGCCATAGTCGTTGTCTCCTTTCAAATCTTTGCTTTTTATCAGTTTCTATCTATGTTTTAAGAAGTCTCTTCCGGCTCTGCCCTTATGGGCGGCCTTTCATGATCTCTCAAATCCATCACCTCCCTATAAGGGCAAAGAAAAAAGAGCTATGTGTTTACATCTTTCACATGCTCTGCTTCCTTGTTTTCTGTATTTAATTCTTCTGACAGACTTTCTTCTGAAAAGGCATACAGGTCAAATTCCTGTGTCCTTGTCAGCTTCACTTCCATACGATGCCGCATATACGCTTCCACATCAAATTCATTTTTCTTATCATAGTCCGACAATTCCTTGTATCGTTTATGCTTGGTAATATCAAACTTGTCACTGAAAAATGGTCTGACACCTCTCAGCTGAAGGATGCATTTACTGCCATCCATGACCGCAAGCTCGTCCCGGCTCATCAATTCCTTTCCTGTTTTCTGATAATTCATCCCATAAGAACGGCTCTGTCCACGGGTATCAGAAGTGTTGTATAAATCAATCGTTTCCTTTCCAAGTGTCTCGGAAATCTCCTTTAATGTGGAACTTTCCTTTCCGCCAAGGAACAACATCGTATCGCAGTTACCTAAAATAGTTTCAGCAGCATCTTTATAGATGGTCTTGAGCTGTGACTGCGACTGGAGGATAATGGATGCTGAAATCTCACGGCTACGAATAGTTGCGATCAGCTTGTCAAATTTCGGAATTTGTCCGATATTTGCAAATTCATCAGCTAATATTCTGACATGATATGGTAATCGTCCATGGTGTACATCGTCTGCCCTGTCACATAACAGGTTAAATAACTGGCTGTACATCATTGCCACAACAAAATTAAACGTATCATCGGTATCTGAAATAATGATAAACAATGCTGTCCTCTGATCCCCTACCATATCCAGTTCCATTTCATCATAGCTCATGATCTCACGAAGCTCCGCAATATCAAATGGAGCAAGTCTGGCTCCACAGCTGATCAAAATCGACTTCGCTGTTTTGCCGGCGGCTAATTTATATTTTTTATACTGACGTACCGCAAAGTGTTCCGGTTCTTCTTTCTCCAGTTCCTCAAACAGCATATCTACTGCATTTTTAAATGTCTCATCATCTTCCCTTGTTTCCGATGCATTGATAAATTCAAGCAGCGTCGCAAAGTTCTGTTCCTCCTCTGGTGCTTCATACCAGATATAGCCAATCAATGCACAGTACAGAAGCCTTTCTGCCTTCGTCCAGAAATCCTCACTGGACTTCTCCCCTTCCCCTTTGGTGTTTACCATGATAGTATTCACCAGTTTCAGAATATCTTTTTCTGAATGGATATAGTGGAACGGGTTATAATGCATACTCTTGGAAAAATTGATCGTATTCAATACTTTCACTTTATATCCATGCCGTACCAACATCTTTCCGCACTCAATGATGATCGTTCCCTTGGGGTCCGTGACCACATAGCTGATATATTTTCCCATCTGCATCAGATTCGGTTTTACATAAAACCGAGTCTTTCCGGAGCCAGATCCGCCAATTACAATCACGTTCTTGTTCCTTGCAAATTTCGGATTCTTGGGTCTGCCGTTCATAGTCAGCCGTTCAGTCATGGTAAGAAGAATATTGTTCTCAAATATTGGGTCGATAAAGGGTGCAATGTCTTTTGCTGTCCCCCATCTAGCCGAACCATACTCCACTCCCTGCCGAAACTTTTTGGCATTTTTCCCTTTCAGATAAACCATGATCTTCACTCCCACGGCTCCGGTCAGCCCAACCAACAATTCATTTTTATGCATACTTGGAAGAATCCTGCTAAATGCCAGCTGAAAATTCAGGACTAACACTATCAGTCTTTCTATCATGGAATTACCTGCACAGTATTGATACAACCATGCCAGCTTATTTCCCACATAAAAAATCATGATATACGGAAGATTCAGCAGAATGAGGCGAAGCAGCTTATGTACATCCACCGGCGGTAATCTCTCCAGGTATCCTTTTCCTACACCAAGCAACTTCTGTAATCTGCTCATAATGACGGCTCTTTCTCCTTTCCTTTTGTTTTCTCCAGTTCTCTGTGCTTTTTAAGCGACTTGGAGATCGCCTGCTGAAGCTTTTTCCTTACAGATGGTTTTTTATCCTTGTTCAGAGATTGTCCTGTATATTCTTTAAAAGCCGCAGTCATTACATCTGCATCTCTGGCTTTAAAGAACACATAATATCTTGGCGGATCAGCGTTCACATCTTTTTTCAGGCTGAAATCAATGCTGTACTTTTTGGCTACACGCTCAAACGATTTGATGTTTCCATCTGTGATCTCAATATTGGAAAGCTGTACATTCTGTTTCATCAGCTTATCCATACTCTGCTTTCCCTTATAGGTTTT
>ENA-ORNO01001189-ORNO01001189.1-human-gut-metagenome-genome-assembly--contig:-NODE-1189-length-12824-cov-2.692537_pt1 | contig 12824 bp, 8 predicted proteins | sample MGYA00242117_ERZ509026 | MGnify/ENA primary metagenome ERZ509026 (study PRJEB26280, sample SAMEA2338710) | human gut metagenome | biome: human gut; feature: human-associated habitat; material: faeces... | reverse complement strand
TGATTGGCGGAAGCACCACATAATAATAGGCAAATGCAACCAGCAGCACTGCCGCCACTGATAACACCCCTGTAAGTAATTTTGCTTTTTTGCTCATAAACTCCCCTTTTCCTGATATTTTATTTTTCGTCTGTTCTCCGTGCTTTCATATTCTTTATAATCGCATCAAAAATACAGCCTGCCACTTCAAATTTACTCATTTTCGGAAATTCCGTACAATCCGTCTTTGTAATCATCGTAATCACGTTTGTATCCGTTCCAAATCCTGCACCGTCTACTTTCAGATTGTTGGCAATCACCATATCCAGATTTTTCTTTTCCAGCTTCTTTCTGGAATTCTCTAACAGATTCTGTGTCTCCATCGAAAATCCGCATATGATCTGTCCGGCAAGTCTGCTGTCCCCATTTGTCTTTCTTGCCTCTTCTCTCTGCATTCCAAGGAATGCAAGAATATCCTTTGTTCTTGTAAGCGGAATGCTCATATCAGCATCCGATTTCTTGATCTTGTTATCTGCTACCTCTGCCGGTCTATAATCAGCAACTGCGGCTGCCTTAATAATGATATCCTGATCAGCACTGGCTGCCGTTACAGCTTCATACATATCCTGTGCAGAAGTAACCGGAACCACTGTTACGAATTCCGGTGGTGCAATCGCTACCTTTCCTGTTACGAGGGTTACGTCTGCCCCACGGAGCATCGCCTGTCTCGCGATCGCATACCCCATTTTACCGGTTGAATGATTTGAGATAAAGCGAACCGGGTCGATTGCTTCCATCGTAGGGCCTGCAGTAACAAGTACTTTTATTCCCTGCATATCTTTCTCTGCTGCGATATTTTTTAATATATAATCAACTAACAACTGCTCACTCGGAAGCTTTCCCTTGCCTGTATCTCCACAGGCAAGGTATCCGCTTGCCGACTCTATGATCTCATAGTCATAGGACTGCAGTTTTCTGATATTATCCTGAACGATCGGATTCTCTAACATATTCGTATTCATTGCAGGTGCGATCAGCTTCGGACATTTTGCTGCCATGATCGTAGTGCTCAACATATCGTCAGCAATTCCGCCTGCAATCTTCCCAATGATATTTGCCGATGCAGGAGCGACCATAAAGACATCTGCCCGTTTTGCAAGTGCAACATGCTCTACGTTAAACTGAAAATTACGATCAAAGGTATCCACCAGACACTTATTTCCTGTTAAGGTCTCAAATGTGATCGGATTGATAAAATTTGTCGCATTTTCTGTCATGATGACATTTACATCTGCATGCAGTTTTACAAGCATACTGGCAACATTTGCCATCTTATATGCTGCTATACTTCCTGTTACACCTAAAACAACGGTCTTATTCTTTAACATCATTTTCTCCATTCTGCATCGTATCATTGAAAATCATTCTGTCCGGAACGAATCCTGATCCGGCTGTTATTTGTTCATATCAAGGATAAAGTTATCGATCAATCTTGCCTTGCCAAATCTGACTGCCATAGCACAAAGGACATGTCCCTCTACTATATCGATTGACTTCATAGTATCCATATCCACCATCTCAACATAATCAATATCTGCAAGTGGCTCTGATCCGATCAGGTCTTTCATTGCTGCTACAATCTTCTTCGCATCTCGCTCACCATCTTCGATCATTTTCTGTCCAAGCTTAACTGACTTGCTCAGTACAACTGCTGCCTGACGTTCTTCCGGCTTCAGATAAATATTTCTGGAACTCTTGGCAAGACCATCTGCCTCACGGATGATCGGACATCCAACGATTTCAATATCCATGTTCAGATCTGTAACCATACGCATAATGATCGCAAGCTGCTGTGCATCCTTCTGACCAAAATAAGCACGATCCGGCTGAACGATATTGAATAATTTATTTACAACTGTACATACACCTTTGAAATGTACCGGACGAGTCAGTCCGCATAATGCATCCGGAAGCCCTGTCATATTGACATAAGAACAAAATCCCGGCTTATACATTTCTTCCGGTTCCGGATGAAAGATCACATCTGCACCTGTTGTCTCACATAACTTTGCATCTGCATCAAGATCTCTTGGATAACTCTCCAGATCCTCTGTTGGTCCAAACTGCATCGGATTGACAAATACAGATACAACGGTTCTGTCATTCTGTTCTACGGATTTCCTGATCAGACTCTGATGTCCCTCATGGAGATATCCCATTGTTGGTACAAGTCCAACACTTAAGCCTTCTTTCTTCCATGCCTTAACCTGACTTCTTACTTCATCTACTGTTTTTAAAATCTTCATTTCTGATTTCCAGTCCTTTCCTGATCCTGTCTCCCGGTTTTTACCGGTTCAGACAGCTTCTATCTCTTAGTATAATTTATCGATTACTTCATCATCAATTTTGTAGCAGTGTTCTTCTGCCGGAAATGTTCCATCGTCAATCTCTGCTATATAAGTCTTTACTGCTTCACGAATCATGTCTCCTGCATTTGCAAAATGCTTTACAAACTTCGGCTTGAAATCACTGAACATGCCAAGCATATCGTAAATTACAAGAACCTGTCCGTCGCATCCTGCTCCTGCTCCGATTCCGATCGTAGGAATGTTGATGCTCTCTGTTACAAGCTTTGCAAGCTTTGCAGGGACACACTCCAATACCAGTAAAAACGCACCTGCTTCTTCTACTGCCTTGGCATCCTCGATCAGCTTCTTAGCTGCTGCTTCTGTCTTACCCTGAACCTTAAAGCCACCGAAAGTATTGATTGACTGCGGAGTCAGTCCCAGATGTGCAACAACAGGGATTCCTGCTGATACGATTGCTTTAATCTGTGGGCAGACTTCTTTACCACCTTCTAACTTTACAGCTCCGGCTCTGCCTTCCTTCATCAGACGGCCTGCATTTACGACTGCGTCATATACACTGGTCTGATAGGACATAAATGGAAGATCGGTTACAACCAGTGCATTCTTGGCTCCTCTTGCAACGGCTGCGCTATGATGGATCATGTCTTCTACGTTTACGGAGATCGTATCCTCATATCCAAGGATTACATTTCCGAGGGAATCACCGACAAGGATCGTATTGACTCCTGCTTCGTCCAATAATCTTGCTGTCGTATAATCATACGCTGTCAGCATAGAAATCTTATGCCCGGAATTCTTCATCTGCATAATTGATGTTGTTGTGTTCTTCATACGTCTTATTCTCCTATTCTGAAATCATTTCGTACTTTGTTCATTTCAAAATCCTGTTTTGTTATATCCGCCGGCTTACCTGTCATAGTCCATCCGGCATTGCAGCATTTTCGTCTTTTACTCCTGCTTTGATAGAATATTCTTCATCTCTGAATAATCACGGTCAGGATATTTCTGTTCTGCCAGAGTAACTACAGCTCTTGATACACCGGTATAAATATATTTCTCATTTTTTTCAAGAACATTCAGATGTTTCTTTACTGTCGTTGTGTCATTTCTCTCAATCGGTCCGGTCAGCCCTGCCACCGGTCCATCTTCTGCTATATGCGATGCATTTCCCATAAATAATGGAACAAGCGCACGTTCTGCCTGTTTATTTTCAAATCCGCAGTCTTCCAGTAATGAAACTGCCGATCCGTACAGACCATTTACCAGATTACTGGCAAATACTGCTGCAGCATGATATTTTGTTTTATTTTCTGTTGAGAGAAGTACACAGTCATTTCCTAAAAGACGAATAAAGCGGCAAATTTCATTTCCCCACTCTTCATCACCTTCTACTGTAAAAAAACATTTCTGCATTTCCCTGTAGGATTTTGTCTTTGAACTGATTGCATACATAGGATGAATCGAATAACCAAAGGCTCCTGCCTCTGTTACACCTGAAAAAATATTAGATGTCATAGCACCACTACAATGACAGATCAGTTTGCCCTTGATATCAAAGGCTTTTATACTGTCCCACACTGCTTCTATTCTTCCATCCGGAACGGTAAGCATCAGGACATCGCTTGCACAAACGATCTTCTTCAGATCATCAAACACTGCGGTATCGGTAAATGCTGCAGCTTCTTTTGCGCTCTCCACCTGTCTGCTGTAATATCCGGATACGGTTACTGTCTCCGGAAGATTCTTTTGTATCTTTTCTTTTTTCAAATTCTGCTCAAGATACTTTCCAAGTGTAAAGCCTACTTTGCCTGCACCGATAAATCCAATCCTCATATGATCACCTGCTATCGCCTGTTCTATCTGTGGTGTAAATCAGGTATAGTTTCTTTCGAATACCATCCGCCCTTTACAATACCATTTACAAGGTAAAAAGTAAAGCAGGAGAACCTGAATTTATCATCATTTTTTCTCCTGCTTTTCTTCTGTTTTCACTCTATGCAGATCACATATCTACATATGAAATCATCATTTTATATGACCTGCAACTGATTAATTATATTTTGCTATTACTTCTGCATTTGCCTTCATAGCTGCAGCTTCCATGGACTCACGTTCTGCTAAAAGTTTCTTTCTTACTTCTGCATTGCTATTTCCAATGATCTGAAGTGCCAGGTATGCTGCATTCTTGCTTCCGTTGATCGCTACTGTTGCTACAGGGATACCGGATGGCATCTGAACGATAGAAAGAAGTGCATCCATTCCATCTAATACTGAACCGGAAATCGGTACACCGATAACCGGAATAACTGTCTGGCTGGCTACGACACCCGGAAGTGCTGCTGCCATACCTGCGGCAGTAATGATAACCTGTGTTCCGTTATTATTTGCTTCTTCAATAAACTCCGAAAGTCCCGCATGCGCTCTATGTGCAGACAGACATCTCACATCAACAGTTACTCCATACTCCTTTAAAATGCCGATTGCCGGCTCAACCTTTGGCAGGTCACTTGTTGATCCCATTATGATTGCTACTCTCATGTTTTACATCCTTCTTTCTTACTTTATTATATTTTTAATATTCCTGTGCACTACATATCTATGTATTACACAATAGTATACTACTTACTGTTCAGATACTGATCGATAATCTCACTTGCACCTTCATAATCCATCGCATCTACCGTCATCCTTAACGCATTTAAGAATTCTATGTCAGCATCGCTATATTCATATTTTTCTATCTCGATAAATATCTCTTTAACAGACTTGATATCCGCATCCCGTAAGAAGCTACGCATATCCTTCAGCTGTCCACGATCAACAGAATCTTTCATTATCTTTTCCTGTGATTCTTCTGGATTGATCTTATCAAGATAAAGTCCGATATCCTTAAATAATCGTCTCAACATTGACACAAATTCATGCGTATTCTCTTTTGCATACTGCATATTTCCTATATTAATTGCCGATTCAAGATTGGCCGCTTTACGTTCGATGCTGTATGCGCCGATATTACCACTGCTGCTCTTAATATCATGAATGATATTCCGATATTTTCTGACATCATCGTCGATATATTCTTCCAGTCTGTCCGCATCCTGTTCATAATCTTCCTTAAACGCCATAATAAATCGGTTAAATGTATCAAAATTGCCACCAAGCATCTTCAATGCATTTTCTACAACAATACTGTTCTCCAGAATATAAACATCATCCTTAAATCTGGATTCACTGATATATTGTCTGATATTGCTTGTCTTTTCTTTGATCTTCTCCTCCGGCAGGAATAACCGGAACACCCGTTCAATTCCATCCATTTCAAGGGGTTTTACCAGAACATCACTGAATCCCTCTTTAACAATCTCATCCCTGTTGCTCTCTACATTATTCTCTGAAAGCGCAACAATCGGAACTCTCTTATACTCTTCTCCATCCAGGCCTCTGATCTCACGAACAGTATCTGCTCCATCCATAACAGGCATCACGGTATCAATAAATATCATGTCATATGGTGTCACCATTACCTTATCGATTGCCTCAAAGCCCGATAATGCCGTATCACAGACCAACTCATATGATTCAAATATAACTTTCTGGATTCCCAGACTGACATCAGAATCATCTACAAGAAGTATACGTACATCCGGCAGCCAGATTCTGGAACTCGAGTTACGGAAGGCCAACTCTTTTCGCTTGCTAACATTATAATTTACATAGCTGTAATCAAATACCTGCTGTATGATCGAGAACCGGATCGTCGTTCCTGCTCCATATGTGCTGTCAACCTCAGGAGTTCCACCCATACTCTCAATCAACTGTCGCGCGATCGCAAGCCCGATACTGACATCAAAATTACCGATATCTGTTCTGTCGTAAGAATCATCCAGATCAAAAAAGCTGTCCAAACGTTCTTCCTTTACACCCGTGCCTGTATCCGATATCTCTATATCCAGATATATACTGTCTTCTTTCTCGCATTCCTCAGGCGGAATCGTACGCCAGTCAACCGAAATACTTATACTTCCCTCTTTCGTCGTCTTAGCCGCCCTTTGATATAGATTAAGCAATATCTCTTTTATCTTTGAACAGTCACCAATCAGTCCATTTGGAATATCATCCTCAATACTTACTTTTATACTTACAAGCTCTCGATTGATCATCTCTTTAAATTGTATTGCCAGTTCTTCGATCACATCAGAAACTGCATATTCCTTTTCAACCAGATCAATTGTTCCATCCTGAAGATTTGATAGTCTGGAAATACCATCAATAATTCCAAGTATCTCATAACCGGAACCATAAACCGTTGATAATTGCTTTAGCTCTTCTTCATTTTGAGAATCTACATTACGGAGCAGCATCTCACTGATTGCAAGAATGGAATTCAACGGAACACGGATCTCACGGCTCAGATAATTAACATAATCATTCTTTGCCCGATTTGATTTTTCTGCTTGCTCATTCTTTTTACTTAATTCTTCTACCTGTTTATTTTTTCTGCCAAGTAATATGAAAATATATCTGGCAACCACTATGATCGTAATACAGGTCAGAATCACAAATAAAGCGATCAGAACCTTTGAAAACGATGTTTCCCAGAATTTCAATTCTTTTACGATTGAGAAAGACAGCGGTTCTTTACAGGCTATACCATCTGAATTCTCGGCCGTCAGGACAAAAGTATAGTCCCCGCCTTCCAGATTTGTATACTCCGCTTCAAGATAATCGGTCCCTGATAAGACACGATCCTTATCTTCAAAGCCTTCCAAATGATACTTTACCTGAATGTCTCCACGATTCACATAACTAAGAACCGAAAATTTCACAACGATACGGTTCGTATCTCCCGGAACGCGGATTTTACCATCCAGATCGGAAAATGCATATTCTTTATCATCAACCGTAACTGATGATATACGGACCTGTGGGGAAACTTCATTTGTATATATCTGATTCAGATCCAAAACACTGAGTCCCTGATCACAGCATACATATACTTTTCCAGTTGCTGATATATATTCTGTAGAATTATCCGAAATACCGGAAATCAATCCATCATTTTTTGTATAACTCTCACCTTCAGGCGCCGCTGAACTAAGCAGATCCCCCTCGTAATATTTCTGAATACCTCTGGATCCGAAGATCCATAAATTGCCGGATTCATCCATGATCAGATCTGCAATAGAATTTGATGAATCAATGGCGCTAATCTGACGAATCACGCCCTCCTGATAGTACAGACCATTGTCTGTTCCGATCCAGATTCCATTACTGCCACCAACAATAGAAGAAACAATATTGGAATCCAGTCCGTCAGCTGCAGATAGTTTTCGAAGATTTGATTCTATGTCGATCGTATACAGACCGGAACCATTAGAACCTGCATACAGCGTTCCATCATCTCCCTGATACAGTGATATGATATCCGCATTTTCCATTCCGGAAAATCTGCCATAACTTGCTGCCACTTTACCATTACTGAGTATAGTAATACCATTCTCTGTACCGACTGCCATGCTTCCATCTTTCAGTTCAATTATACAGTTAACGGCATTACTGGTAAGAAGCGCTTCACTCTTATTATATACTTTATATTTCCCTCTCGGATTAACCTTGATTACACCATAGAGACGATAAGAACATATCCATAAATTGTTTCTGGAATCCACACAAAAATCACGGATACTTTTGCCGGAAAGCATGGTCACCAGATCTGATTCTCTGTCCAATGTCCCATCTGCATTAATGATGTCCAGACCATCATCTGTACCAACATACAATCTCCCCTGATATTCTGTCACACAGTTTACAATGGATTCATTCATGCCATATTTCAGTGTCGCATTCTGGAATTTGCTTCGACCGAGAAACAGAAGTCCTTTTCGATAAGAGGTCATCCAATAATTACCTTCAAAGTCTACCAGAATATCACTCATCGATTCATTAAACGCAAGCCCGGTCACATATTGTATACCGCCGTCCTGATTTATGTAACCTATACCATCATCCGCAAGCACCCAGAATCTGTCTCCATATAAGCCAAGCTTATTGATACCACTGAGGGCAGCTGTTGAAATCAGGGTAAAATTTTTATTCGTCGTTAAACGAACAATCGTATGCCCAACCGTACCAATATAGCGATTTCCATCCGAATCCACATACAGGCTGTTCAGATCTTCTTCAGTATATGCCGCCTTATTTGTCTTACTGACGATCTCATTATTTTTAATATTGACAATCGTATCACTGTTTACTATCGCATACACATAAGATTTGTATCCGCCGATTGCAGTCACATCCGGATATACGATATCTTCATCAGCAACTAATGTCATATCTCCGTCTGAATAATAATAAATACCCGAAGATGTTGCCAGCCATATCTTACCCTCTTCATCTTCATACATACTATGGATCGTTGTTATCTCTGCATCGGATGGATTTGTTACACGAAAAAATTTGCCTTTATCATAGACAAACAAGCCATAATTTTCTGTTCCAACATATAACTCACCGGAAGATGTTGATAAAATACTGTTTACAGAATAAGCATTGCTTCCTTCATCTTCACCAAGTGTAAATTTACGGAATTCACTTCCGTCATATCGATACAGACCACTATCCGTTCCAATCCATATATATCCACTGGAAGACTGGACTATACAATTCGCCTCACCGCTCTCAAATCCATCTTCTTCTGTATACTCTGTCTGACTGTAATCAGAGGTAAAATTCTCTCCGGCAGACACAACTAGCCGTGGTGAAAAAAATATCATCACGGCTGCTGCTATTAAAATAATCATTCTGATTTTTGAATGTAACTGCTTCATAGTTTTCTTATGCACCTAATAAAAATGCTACATATCCTTTTTTAGTTTCGTAAATATCCGCTTTGGAGGTGATCTCCCATGGAGCATGCATGTTTAATACTGCCACACCACAGTCCACAACTTCCATTCCATATAATGATAAGATATAAGCGATCGTACCGCCACCGCCAACATCTACTTTACCAAGCTCTGCTGTCTGATAGTATACTCCTGCATCATCCATCACCTTACGGATAGCTGCGAGATATTCTGCATTTGCATCGTTGGAACCGGATTTGCCTCTTGCACCTGTAAACTTGTTAAATACCATACCTTCACCAAAGATAGCTGCATTCTTCTTGTCAAATGCACTTGCAAAGGTTGGATCATAGCCTGCAGATACGTCAGAGGATAACATTCTGGAGGATGCCAGACATCTTCTGAGTGCCAGTTCATTATAACAGCCCATCGCATTCATGATCTCAGCGACTGTATTCTCAAAGAAATGAGACTGCATTCCGGTTGCCCCCACGCTTCCGATCTCCTCTTTATCTGTCAACAGACAACAGGTCGTCTTTTCTACATCTTCTGCTTCCAACATCGCAACCATAGATGTATATGCACATACTCTGTCATCCTGTCCGTATGCCATGACCATACTCTCATCGATTCCACAGTTTCTTGCCTTTCCTGCCGGGACGATCTCAAGCTCTGCTGAAATGAAATCCTCTTCCTTCATTCCATATTTCTTCTTCAGAAGTGCAAGTACCTGTTCCTTTACTGCTTCTTTTTCTTTTCCCTTTAACGGCTTACTTGCAAATAAGATATCCAACTCTTCTCCTTCGATGACCTTATTTGCCTTTTTTTCCATCTGAGTACCGGCAAGATGGATCAGCAGATCGGTAACACAAAATACAGGATCATTCTTGTCTTCCCCAATGTTTACCTCTACAACTTCTCCGCCTGTCTTGGCAACTACACCATGGATAGCAAGTGGTAAAGTTACCCACTGATACTTCTTGATTCCACCATAATAATGCGTATCCAGATAAGCAAATCCCTCTTTCTCATATAATGGGATCTGTTTGATATCCATGCGTGGGGAATCAATATGTGCGCCAAGAATATTCATACCCTTTTCGATATTCTTCTTACCGATGTTAAATAGCGCTACGGTCTTATTCATCCATACCGCATATACCTTTGAACCTTTTGTCAGCTTCCTGCCTTCTTTGATTACATCCTGAATATCTTCATATCCGGCTTTTTTTACCTGTTTTACGATCTCTTTTACACATTCCCGCTCCGTTTTTCCTGCATCCAGAAATTCACGATAAGCTTTACATAATTTTTCCAGCTTTGCAAGTTCTTCCTTGTCATAACTGTTCCATGCATTTTTATCTTTCATTTTTATGCCTCCTAAACATATAAGTCATTGCTTATACTCTTTTTTATATATATAATGGCATTTCTGCGGATCCTGTATGTCACAAGTCCGAGAATTACCAGATAGATTGCAAAGATCATAAAAGAATCCATCCTTGTAAACTTAAATAAACAAAAACCGATTCCACATAGGATCATGGATACCAGAATTGCAATCGCCATATTAAAGAACGCATTCAAATTGCCTCTGAGCGCTCCGTATTCATCTTCCCAGTTTAATTTCGGATGTGTTGCGTCCAACCAAAGGCCGATATAAGTACAACACATAACCGACAATAACGCAATAATAATAAAATAAATTGCTGTCGGCACACTGATATGCATACAGACACATAATACGATAATCGTAATTATAACCGTAATTCCGCTATATACCAGACTGACACCTGCTTTGATCCCAATCTGTGTCCGATAGCTGACCGGTACATATTTGATAAAGCTGAAATGCTCTCCCTCTCTTGTAAATGAGGTTGATGCGATACTGTTCATTGCTGTTGCAAAGAAGGAAACGATCAGCACCAGCAATAATGCGATCAGATCGGATGCTACAAAACCTTTGGAAAGCAGATTCTCAAATGAAGTCATGAAGTTCTTTGTTGCAGGCAGAACAAACAATGCCACCGCAAGAACCGGCCATATAATATTTACCATTACACAATATTTGCGATATGCCGGTGTCCGGTATAGTATCTTACATTCCTTCAGAAAATATGCTTTGTGAATACTTTTTTTCGCATATGCCGCATCAGAAACCACATCTTCTTTCTTCTCTGCTTTTCCGACAGATGAAACCAGATATACACCACGCAGATACAGCTTGCTTCCAAGAAAGAACAACAGTCCTGCCATAATCACATTTAGCAGAATGAACAGCAGGAAATATGCAATATTGTTCGTTTCAAGCGCTTTTAAGAATACAGGAACCGTAAAGAATATCTTTCCCATGATCACTGTAAACATATTGTTATGATTCATCAGACCATCAATATAATTGTTAATATTGATGCTGTCCATCTGAATAAACGATAATAAAAAGAGTCCGAGGAAAATAACGGTTACCAGTCCTGTCATGACATCTACATTCCGAAACAGTTTTATCCGGCTTAAAAATGCCATACAAAGTAAGGCGAAAATACCGCAATATACAAGCGGAAGGATCGGAAGCAGTGCAACTCCGACCAATGCAGTCAGTGCAGATACCGGCTTAAATCCGGCAGCTATGAAGTAGCCTACAAAGCCACTGAATAAAACCATAAACTCCATAACACTCTCTGCGATATATGCATTTACAAATTTGGCTGCTACGATCTCACCCGGCTTTACCGGAAGTGGAAGCAGATGATCCAGATCCGATGAAAAAAACAGTACATTAAACAGTACCATCACCGAAAAGATCATGCCAAATACGGACATCAACTGTATGATCAGCTCTACACCTTCGGTCATTCCTCCGGCTTCTATCAGTGCTTCTGTCATAATATATACAATAAATCCAACGACCAGACAACAGGGAACCATGATACAGAACATCGCAAGTGAACCAAGTGTCTTATATACCTTCGCTTTTTCTCCGGTGTCCGGCATCGTCATCTCTGTATCCTTTGCCATTACTCTGGTCAAATACAAAAAATTCTTCATAAGCACTCTATTCCTCATGTGTCATTTCTATAAATATATCTTCCAGTGACTTATTCTTATGTGCGGCAACCAGATCATCCAGCGTTCCCTGATAGATATCATGACCTTTCTTGATCATGATGATATTATCACACAATTTCTCTGCAACTTCCAGAACATGCGTTGAGAAAAATACGCAGTTACCTTCATCCGCATGCTCCCGCATCATCTTCTTTAATTCATATGCCGCATTCGGATCCAATCCGGTCATCGGTTCATCTAAGATCCAGACCGGTGGTTTATGTACTAATGCGCCTATTACCATCATTTTCTGGCGCATACCATGCGAATAGCTGACCATTTGTTTATTTAAGCTGTCTTCCATACCAAAACGCCCAGCCATTTCCTCTAACCGCTTCTTACGGTCAGTCTCTGATACACCATAAATATCTGCAATGAAATTCACATATTCCAGTCCTGTCAACCGTAAAAAGATATCAGGATTATCTGCAATATATCCGATCGACTGTTTTGCCTCAAGTGGATCTTTCCGGATATCATGACCATTGATCTGAACTCTGCCCTCTGTCGGATTTAATATGCC
>ENA-ORNO01001183-ORNO01001183.1-human-gut-metagenome-genome-assembly--contig:-NODE-1183-length-12874-cov-8.950464_pt1 | contig 12874 bp, 7 predicted proteins | sample MGYA00242117_ERZ509026 | MGnify/ENA primary metagenome ERZ509026 (study PRJEB26280, sample SAMEA2338710) | human gut metagenome | biome: human gut; feature: human-associated habitat; material: faeces... | reverse complement strand
CGCGCTTTGCAGGCTGTGAGTGGCAGGGCGTTCCGTGGTTCCAGTCTCATGGACAATGGGGTGCAAGAGGCTATAACAATCTGGCTCCCGGAGATGCAATTTTCTTTGATTGGGATTTGGATGGGACAGCAGACCATGTGGGTATCGTGATCGGTACGGATGGCAGCCGTGTTTATACCGTGGAGGGAAATTCCGGCGATGCCTGCAAGATCAAAAGTTATGACCTGAATTATCAAAGCATTAAGGGCTACGGCCTGATGAACTGGTAACAGAGATTTTTAAGAAGGAGTGATAGACGATGGCAAAGAACAAAATTGAGCGCATTGACCAGGAGATTACAAAGGTCCGCGAGAAGATCGCAGAGTATCAGGAAAAGCTCAAGGCGCTGGAAGCACAGAAAACCGAGGCAGAAAATCTGGAGATCGTCCAGATGGTGCGCGCCCTGCGTATGACCCCGACCCAGTTGAGCGCCATGCTGTCCGGTGGCACAGTTCCCGGAAGTTTGGCTGATGACAATAACGAACAGGAGGAAAACAGCTATGAGGAATAAACGATTGCTCCGAACACTTTCCGCCTTTTGCCTGACAATGGTTGTGGCATTTGGCTTTACGATCCCTGCTTTTGCACAGGGGTCAGAACAGGCTCCGGCGGCACCGGCAGAGGATTCTACCAATGACAGCAATGTGATTGTGGAAGAAACAGAACCGGCACCGGCACTTACACCGGAGGGGAATGCGGCATTGGTGGATGATTTTGGAGGCAATAAGCAGCTTATTACTGTTACGACCAAAGCTGGAAATTACTTTTACATCCTGATTGATAGGGCGAATGAGGACAAGGAGACTGCTGTTCACTTTCTGAATCAGGTGGACGATGCAGACCTTGCGGCGCTGATGGAAGATGGAAAACCCAAAGAGGAGATGCCTGCGGTATGCAGCTGTTCAACAAAATGTGAAGCAGGGGCAGTCAATACGGCCTGCCCGGTCTGCGCAACTGATAAGAGTAAATGTACGGGCAAAGCACCGGAACCTCCGGCAGAAACATCGGAGCCGGAAAAAGAGAAGCCTGCCGGATTGAACCCGGCTGCGATAGTCCTTTTGCTGGCTCTGCTGGGAGGCGGTGGCGTATTTGCCTACTTGAAGCTCGTTAAGAATAAGCCTAAGACCAAGGGCAATGACAGTCTGGACGATTATGATTATGGCGAGGAAGATTCCGAGGAATGGGAAACCGAGGATGAGGAGTCGGACGAACCGGACGCTGATGGGGGCAGCACAGAAGAAGATGATGAGGACAGTGTGAAATGACCCGTTTCACAGACAGTCCCTATGAACGCATGATGACACGCAGGCCGGAGGGCGGGAAGGAAACTTCCCGTCCTCCTTCTTTACCCCACAGCCACCCCTGCTATGGCTGCGGGAATTATGGAAGTCCCTGCGTAGGTATCTGCCATCGTGAGATGGAACGCTGGCTCAAAGAAAGGAAACGAAAAAAATGAGTGTTCTGATTATATTTATCAAGCTGATTGCTGTTTTTGACCTGCTGGTGATCGCCGTGTATTTTGGCGGCGACATTCTTTCTACCATGTTAAACAAACTTCGGAGAAAGCCAAAGCAAGATGACCCCTTTGATTTCTCCTTAGATACCGTGACAGTTTCATTGTCCATAGATTCTATCCGTCAGCTTTGTTCCGACGATGCGGCAGATTTTGTGGAAGAAAAGATCCTGCCAAATGCGGAGAAAACAATGGCCGTGCTGACGGAACAAGAACAGACGGCGGCTCGGCTGCTCTTATCCGCTTTGATCGGTTTTCTTGCAGCAGAAGCTCCTATGGATGAACAGAGCTTTCCTTTGATGATGGAACTTCTGAACTGCATGGAAGGGGAAAAAGAAGATGGTTGTCAGGATGCAGTAGATAGTTTACTTGAAGATGCCGCCTGCAATACCCGCCGTCACGAAGAATATTACAGCAATTATCAACGCTACCAGCTGATGCAGGTGGATAAAACCCGTGTCATTTTGGCTTGCCGTATCATCATCAATGACCTGCTGGGGAAACTGTACCGCTATGACTACCGGTTTGGTTATAACCTGCTACTGGATGAGGAAAACAGCATAGAGAAAAAACTGCACACGCCTGTGCGGGAAGAATGGGAGGCTGAAGATGATGAGATATAAACTGGTAATCGCTGAAAAACCATCGGTTGCACAAAGTCTGGCTGCGGTAATCGGTGCAACTGCTCGTAAGGACGGGTATCTGGAGGGTAACGGCTGGCGTGTCAGCTGGTGCGTGGGCCATCTGGCCGGTCTTGCGGATGCAGACAGCTATGACCCCAAGTATGCCAAGTGGCGATATGATGACCTGCCTATCCTGCCGGAACATTGGCAGATGGTGGTGGGAAAAGATAAGAAAAAGCAGTTTGATATTCTCAAAAAGCTGATGAATGCCCCGGATGTGACGGAGGTGGTAAATGCCTGCGATGCCGGACGCGAGGGTGAGCTGATCTTCCGCAGCGTCTATGAGCTGGCAGACTGTCAAAAGCCTATGAAAAGGCTCTGGATTTCTTCGATGGAGGACTCCGCCATAAGGGAAGGCTTTGCAAACCTGCGCCCCGGTGCGGACTATGACGGACTTCGGGATGCTGCCCTCTGCCGTGCCAAGGCCGACTGGCTGGTGGGGATCAATGCTACAAGGCTTTTTTCCGTGCTGTACCACCGCACCCTCAACATCGGGCGCGTGATGTCTCCAACGCTGGCGCTCATTGTCCAGCGAGAGGCTGAGATCGACACCTTTCAGCCGGTTCCCTTTTATACCGTGGCGCTGGAGCTGCCCGGTCTTACCGTATCCGGGGAGCGCATGGCGGATAAGGCTGCTGCTGAGCAGCTGAAAGAAGCCTGTCAGGGTGCAAATGTCACAATCAAAAAGGTGGAGTGCAAGGAAAAGTCCGAAAAGCCGCCTGCCCTCTATGACCTGACTACTCTGCAAAGAGATGCCAACCGCCTGCTTGGATTTACAGCCCAGCAGACCCTGGACTATCTGCAAAGCCTGTATGAAAAGAAGCTCTGCACCTATCCCCGTACTGACAGCCGCTATCTGACCGGTGATATGGCAGACAGCCTGCCGGTGTTGGTGAATCTGGTTGCCAATGCTATGCCGTTTCGCAAAGGGATCGCCATTACCTGTGATCCGCAGACAGTCATCAACGACAAGAAAGTAACCGACCACCACGCAGTAATCCCTACCAGAAATCTCAAGGATGCAGACCTTTCTGCCCTTCCTGCGGGAGAAAAAGCGGTGCTGGAGCTGGTGGCCCTGCGTCTGCTGTGCGCCGTAGCCCAGCCCCATATCTATTCGGAAACCGTTGTGATTGCAGCGTGTGCCGATGGGGAGTTTACCGCTAAAGGAAAAACGGTGAAGCACCCCGGATGGAAAACACTGGAGGACGCTTACCGTGCCAAAATGAAGAATGCAGAGCCGAAAAAAGAGGGCGCAGAGAAAGCCCTGCCGGAGCTGACCGAAGGACAGACCCTTTCGGTTGCTGCTGCAATCGTCAAAGAAGGCAAAAGCAGTCCGCCCCTGCACTTTACGGAGGACACCCTATTGTCCGCGATGGAGACTGCTGGAAAAGAGGATATGCCGGAGGATGCCGAACGAAAGGGTCTGGGGACACCGGCCACCCGTGCCGGTATTTTGGAAAAGCTGGTATCTGCCGGTTTTCTGGAACGAAAAAAGAGCAGGAAAACGGTGCAGCTTCTCCCTTCCCACGATGCAGTTTCCCTGATCACCGTTCTGCCGGAACAACTGCAATCGCCGCTTCTGACTGCCGAGTGGGAGTACCGCCTGGGAGAGATCGAGCGCGGGCAGCTTGCCCCAGAGGAGTTTCTGGACGGGATCAGCACCATGCTGAAAGATCTGGTGGGGACTTATCAGGTCATCAAGGGAACTGAGTACCTGTTCACTCCGCCCCGTGAGGTGGTGGGCAAATGCCCTCGCTGCGGCGGTGAAGTTGCAGAACTGCAAAAAGGCTTCTTCTGTCAGAATGATTCTTGCAAATTTGCAATCTGGAAAAACAACAAATGGTGGGCTGCCAAGAAAAAACAGCCGACCAAAGCTGTGGTGTCTGCGCTGCTGAACGATGGCTGTGTCCGTGTGACGGGGCTATATTCGGAGAAAACCGGCAAGACCTACGATGCCACTGTGGTTTTGGAGGACGATGGACAGTATGCCAACTTCAAGCTGGAATTTGACCAGCGGAAAGGAGGCAGCCGATGAAGCTCTCTTTAGTGGAACGGGAAACCATTCTCCTCTATAACCAGGCAGAACCAATGGCTGAGGTCTATACCCACGATCCCCGTCTGATGGAGAAGCTGGAACTGCTGGCAAAAAAGCACCCCGACCAGATCACCCGAAAGGACGCCCATAACTTTACCGTCCCCAAGCGGTGTGTATCAGTCCGGGAGCCATACAGCGCCGAGCGTCGCAAAGCTGCCAGTGAGCGTGCGAAAGCCGCTGGATACCAGCCCCCTGTGAAAAAGTCCGGCAGTTAAAGGCACATGGCAGAGAATGTATTTGAAGCGGTCAAGCAGTCGGTCAGCACCAGAGAAGCGGCAGAGTTTTATGGGATAAAAGTCAGTCGAACTGGCATGGCCTGCTGTCCCTTTCACGATGATAAGAACCCCAGCATGAAGGTAGACCAGCGGTTCCACTGCTTTGGCTGCGGTGAAGATGGGGATGTGATCGACTTTACCGCAAAGCTCTTTGACCTCTCCCCAAAAGAAGCGGCGGAGAAACTGGCACAGGACTTTGGCCTGATCTATGACAGTCAGGCCCCGCCCCGCAGGAGATATGTCCGGCAAAAAACCGAGGCACAGAAGTTTCGGGAGGATCGACAGCGCTGTTACCGCGTACTGTCCGATTACTACTATCTGCTGAAAAAATGGGAAGCCGACCGTTCTCCCAGGACACCGGAGGAAGAACCGCACCCCCGTTTTGTGGAAGCAATCCAGAAGAAAGCCTATGTAGAGTACCTGCTGGACCTTTTTCTTTATGAAAGTGAAGAAGAACAAAAGGCATGGATTGCAGAACACACAGCAGAAATCACACACTTGGAAAGGAGATTGAAAATCATGGCTGAGAACAAACCCACCAACCGAGAACGGCTAAGGGAAATCACAGATGGCATCGAGCAGGGCATCAAAGAACTGTTTGAGAGTGAAAAGTATATGCGCTATCTGTCCGTCATGTCCCGCTTCCACCGCTATTCGGTAAACAACACCATGCTCATCTATATGCAGAAGCCGGACGCCACATTGGTAGCCGGATACAATAAGTGGAAAGACCAGTTTGAGCGTCATGTAAAAAAGGGCGAGCATGGCATTACCATCATCGCTCCCACACCGTATAAGAAGAAAATCGAGGAGCAGAAGCTGGACCCGGATACCAAGGCTCCGATTCTGGATAAAGACGGAAAGATCGTCACAGAGGAAAAAGAAATCGAGATTCCCATGTTTCGCCCTGTCAAGGTCTTTGATGTGAGTCAGACCGACGGGAAACCTTTGCCGGAGCTTGCTTCCTCCCTTTCCGGCAATGTGCCAAATTATGAGGCATTCATGGAGGCCCTGCGCCGCAGCGCACCGGTGCCGATTACTTTTGAAGCAATGGCCGCCGATACGGACGGCTATTTTTCTGCCGATCATCAGAAAATTGCCATTCGTCAGGGCATGAGCGAGGTGCAGACGGTTTCGGCCACGGTTCACGAGATTGCTCACAGCAAGCTCCACAATCAGAAAAAGATCCAGATTGCCAATGACGAGCAATATCAGGAGATCGAGCTGTTTGATAAACTTGGTCTGTTCTCCAACGGACGGATTGCTCGCGATAATCTGCCAGAGGGCGTTTATTGCTATGACCTGCGCGGTTCTGACTACGATCCTGGAGATCCGGTCTGTGTGGAAGAACGAGTGGTTGTAAACCATGCAGGCTCCGTTCTGCTGACAGAGCCGTTGGAACTGACGGAAGATGGACGCTTGATGCTGACCGAGGAAAAAGGGCTGAATTTTACCGGTGGCTTTTCTACCCTCTCCCAGTTTTTGCAGAAACAGAGGAAAGACCGCCACACGGAGGAAGTGGAGGCTGAAAGCATCTCCTATGCGGTCTGCAAATATTTTGGCATTGAGACCGGAGAAAACAGCTTCGGCTATATTGCAAGCTGGAGTCAGGGCAAGGAACTGAAAGAGCTGAGAGCCAGTTTGGAGACCATCAATAAGACCTCCGGCACTTTGATCTCTGACATTGAGCGCCACTATAAGGAAATCTGCAAAGAGCGCGGAATCGACCCTCATGCAAAGGCAGAGCCGGAAACCGCCCCGATAGAGCAGCCAACCAGCAATCTGACTTACTATGTAGCAGAGTGCATGGAATTTCCAAACCTCGGAGAATACCACGATAACCTGTCTTTGGAGGAAGCTGTCCGCATTTATCAGGAGATTCCAGCAGAGCGAATGAACGGGATTAAAGGAATTGGTTTTGAGCTGAAAGACGGAAGCGACTATGAAGGACCTTTTCCGATTTTGACCGGCCAGACCATTGACCTGGACACCATCCAGGCAATCGACTATTACCGTGATAATCCTCTGGTGCAAAAAGCGGTAAAGGAACTGGCTGCGGCAATGCCGGAAATGGAAGTGCTGGGGGCGGACGCCAATCAGCAGGAGGCTTTGTTTCTGATCGACAATGCCACCTATCTTCATATCCAGTCCTGTGACAGCGGCTGGGACTATACCCTTTACGATGCCGCATCCATGAAAGAGCTGGATGGTGGTCAGCTGGATATGCCGGAGATTTCCCGCATGAAGGCAGTTCTCCAGATTTGTGATGACAACGATTTGGGCAGAGACTCGGTAAAATACGCACCGTTGTCCATGATTGAGACCTTGCAGGAAGCTGCCTACCAGCAGATGCAGGCAGAGGCCAGTCAGATGGCTGCTTCTTCTCAGCTGCCGGAAGCACAAGAGCAGGCGCTGGATGAATACCCTATGCCTGATGAGCAGGTATCCACACCGGATATGCAGGAATATGGCTACTCCTATGATGGGATGCTCCCTGTTACCAGAGAACGGGCGCTGGAACTGGATGCCGCCGGTTTGACCGTCTATGTGCTGCATGAGGACAATACGGAGAGCATGGTGTTTGACCCGCAGGAAATCATGGATCATGGCGGTCTTTTTGGCGTGGACCGTGAGGAATGGGAGAAAAGCCCTCAGTTCCACGAAAAGGTCATGGAGCGTCAGGAACATCAGCAGGAACGCGAACAGGCATTTCTCTCTCAGAACAGAGATTGCTTTGCCATCTATCAGGTGAGCCGTGACGATCCGCAGAATGTGCGCTTTATGAATCTGGACTGGTTAAAGTCCCATGCCATTTCCATAGACCGCAGCAATTATGACCTCATTTACACAGCTCCTCTGAGGGAGTCTGGCACGGTACCGGAGCAGCTGGAAAAACTATATGAGCAGTTTAATCTGCAAAAACCGGCGGATTTTCACAGTCCTTCTATGAGTGTCAGTGACATCGTTGCGATCAAGCAGGACGGTAAGGTATCCTGTCATTACTGTGACAGTGTTGGTTTTACCCAGATCCCCGGATTCCTGCCGGAAAATCCGCTGAAAAATGCGGAGATGGCCGTGGAGGACGATTACGGCATGATCGACGGTATCATCAACAATGGCGCAAAAGAGCCTACGGTGGCAGAGCTGGAACAGCAGGCCCGAAGCGGTCAGCCCATTTCCCTGATGGACTTGGCTGATGCCGTTCATCGGAAGGAACGGGAAAAGAAAAAGTCCGTCATGGAGCAGCTGAAAGGCCAGCCCAAGACAGAACACAAAAAGACAGCACCCAAAAAGAGTGCGGAAAGGGAGATTTGATATGGGAAACTTTACTTTTGAGGAAATGAACCTGATGTGCATTTACAATACCGGCAGCCGCACCGGACTGATCGACAGCCTGCGTGAGATGCGCGGCGAGCTGGCCCCGGAGGAAACCGAGCTGCGGGAGTTGACAGACAGCGCACTGGGCAAGCTCCAGACCATGAGTGATGCCGAGTTTGCCGAGCTGGAGTTGTACCCGGATTTTGACCAGTAAACACCATAATCGCAGGGATGGGGTGGCAATATGCTACCCCATCTTTTACCCAAAAACCGAAAGGAGGACAGAACACTATGCCAACCAAAGCTGAACTATATGCACAGATGGCGGAGAAGGTGACAACGCAGCTCACGGGGAGCTGGCAGGAATGGGCAGGGTTTCTCACCACTGCTTCCCGCCTTTACAAGTACCCGTTCCATGAGCAGCTGATGATCTACGCCCAGCGCCCGGACGCTACCGCCTGTGCAGAGTACGATTTGTGGAATGAAAAGATGGGCCGGTATGTAAGGCGCGGTTCCAAAGGGATCGCTCTGGTGGACGATTCCGGGGACAGACCCCGCCTGCGCTATGTTTTTGATATTTCCGACACCGGAACCCGTGAACATTCCCGCACTCCCTGGCTGTGGCAGCTGGAGGAGCGCCATTTGGATTCGGTGCAGGCCATGCTTGAGCGCACCTATGATGTTTCCGGTGATGACCTTGCCGGACAGCTCACCGAGGTAGCCGGAAAACTGGCTGAGGAATACTGGACGGAGCATCAGCAGGACTTCTTCTATATCGTTGACGGTTCCTTTTTGGAGGAATATGATGAGTTTAACATCGGAGTACAGTTCAAGGCAGCAGCCACCGTCAGTATCACTTACGCTTTGATGTCCCGCTGTGGACTGGAGCCGGAACGCTACTTCGACCACGAAGATTTCATGGCGATCTTTGATTTCAATACTCCGGCAACCATCGGGGCGCTGGGAACAGCGGTCAGCCAGATCAACCAGCAGGTGCTGCGGCAGATCGGCGTTACCGTCCGAAATGCAGAGCGCGAAGCCAACCAAGAAAGGAGCAAACAAGATGAACAATCCCATGACCTATATCCAGAACGGAGACTATCTGATTCCCGACCTGAAGCTGAGCCAGCAGCCGGAGAAACCCCTGGGCAAGTACGGAAGGATGAGGAAAACCTACCTGAAGGAACACCGTCCCATCCTCTACAACCAGATGCTGCTGAGCGAGAAGCTGTACCCGCACCTTCTGGAGATCGACGAGACCGCCCAGAGCAGACTGGAGCAGATGATGCCCCAGCTGGCGAAGGAAGCGGGAGCCACCGAGGAACTGAAAGCCAGCGATCCCATGAAGTGGGTGGGGCTGATGAACACCTGCAAAGCTCAGGCCGAGGAAATCCTGATGGCGGAGCTTATCAACAGCTGACCCTAAACCTGTTCCTCTCCGAAGCGGAACAGATCCAATCCATAGATGAAGCAGAGAATGTAGCGCATACATCCTCTGCTTTTTCTTTTGCCCAAAATGACATCGACCATGTGCTGCGTTTGGGCGGCAATACAGACCGTCAAAGGGAGCGTGTGGTTGCAGCCTTTGAAAAGCAGAAAACCACCGCTGAGATTGCCGAGATACTGAAAACGCTGTACCACGGCGGCAATGGCCTTGGCAGTGTGAGCGCATGGTATGCCGAGGATGGTATCCATCTTTCACATGGGAAGTCTGTCCGTTATGACAGGTCTGCCCAGGTCATTTCCTGGGAGAGCGCCGCAGAGCGTATCGGGGAGCTTTTGGAAAGTGGTCAGTTTGCCTCCAATGTGGAGCTTGCAGAAGCGGCAGGCTATGAACGCTCCCTCCTCTCGGAAAAGCTCTGGCATCTGTATCACGATCTCAGTGAGGACGCCAGAAAAGCCGGATATTTGTCCTGCCTGTCAGAGATCAAAGGCAATGGTTTCCCGGAGGAGACCCGCCGCCTGATGGAGCAGCTGAGTGAACCGGCTTTCCGCCAGACCCTCAAGGAAGAATACGCCGCCTTCTGGACTGCCTATCAGCAGGACCGTGACCTGTTGCGTTTTCACTATCATAGACCGAGGGAGATCTGGGAGAACCTGAAGGACCTTGACCTGCCCCGCAGGACCTTTTCTTCAGAGCTTTCCCAAGTGCCAACCGTCCAGCACTTTATTACCGAGGATGAGATCGACGCCGCCATGACCGGCGGCAGCAGTTTTGCCGGAGGAAAAGGCCGTATCTATGCGTTCTTCATGGAAAACCATACGGATAAGGAAAAAGTGAGATTCCTCAAAGACGAGTATGGCATTGGCGGACGCTCTCATGCCCTGTCCGGCGCAACACACAGCGGCGAAGATCACGATGGGAAAGGACTGCACTATAAAAAGCAGGACTGCCCGGATGTTCACTTGAACTGGGAAAAGGTTGCCAAGCGCATTACCTCACTTGTCCAGAAAGGCTGCTATCTTACCGAACAGGAACAAGCGCAGTATGACAAGATCCAGGCTGAAAAGGATCTGGCAGAAGAAGATGCCATTCAAGCCCAGCAGCCGGAGATAGAGGAAGAAACGCCAAAGCCTACCCTTCGGGAGCAGTTTGAGCAGTATAAGCCTGTGGTGACTGCCGCCATATCTGAGGATGTGGCATATCGAAATGCCTGCGGTCATTCCGACCGTGAAAATGCTGTCATCGAGGGCAATGCCGCTGTGCGCCGTGCGGTTCTTGGCTCTAAGGATATGGAGCTGATCCGCCTTTATTCGGATGTGCCGGAGTTCCGCCAGCGCTTGCACCGGGAAGTGATCGACGAGACCTATCCAAAGCTCCATGAGCTTCTGCGCCCTCTTTCTCAGGAAGATATTGATACTGCCCTTTGTGCATGGAACGGCAATATCGAGAGTAAACACGCTGTTGTCCGCTATATGAAAGACCATGCAAGAGAAAAAGATACCGCCGCATGGCTGGCTCAGGAATACGGCGGCAGTAACAGCAACAGCCTGTTCGTTGTCCGTGCCGGCAGCCCGGAGGAAACGCAGCTGCCCTGGCCGAAGGTACAGCGCCGGATTGCGCAGCTCATTCAGGAGGACCGGTTCTATACCGAAGAAGAACAGAACCGTTTTGACGACATCGACCCAATCGCCATCCGGGAAGCTCTGGAGGAAAGAGGGATCGTCAACGGCCAGGTGGCAGACCCGGAAAAACTGGACAATGCCCCGTTTATCCAACAGGTGATGTCAGATGCAGAGCAGATCGCAGATGCCGAGACAGAGCAGACTTCCGAAGTTTCCATTTCCGATGAGGAATATGACGCAGTTCGCCGCCCAATTCCGCAAAGAACCTCCTATGACCCAGCCGCCCCGGTCTATGCCGTGGGCGATACCGTGTATATCGAGGATGACGCCTATCAGATCACCGAGCTGCGGGAGGACACCGTACAGCTTCTGCCCACCGGGATGGTATATCCCATCTACCGGGCAGAGCGCAAAGAACAGTTCGAGCAGCTGCTTCGGGCAGACCGCCGCAATGCTTACTATACCGAGTTTCTTCCTATTGACCCGGACAAGGCAGATCAGGACTTGCGGGATGTATTGGCTCATGGACTGATGGATGAAGCGGATAAAAAGCAGATTTCCACGCTGCTGCAATCCGGCAGGAGCAACAGCGAGATCGCCTACTGGCTGAGCAGAGCCTATTCCGGTGAGATCGAGACACTGAATCTGGAGACCGGCGATATTGCCGATTACCGTACCACGGCACAGGGCATAGAACTGGAAGTCATGGATGCAGAGGAAAAGCGTCTGGCTATGCTGTATTTCCGCTGGGATGAGGTTGCGCCTTTGCTGCGCGGGATGTATGCCCGTCAGCAGGACGGTTTTGGACAGGAACAGCCCCAACCGGCTGCCGAATCCCCGACCTTCCATTCCGAGACCGTGGCCGTCTATCCGGGCGATAAGAACAATCTGCCTTATGATGTGGTGGTGGAACGACTGCATATCGAGGAGCCGGAGCCACCAGCCCCTGTGACTGAGCCGGAGAAAACCTTTGAGGAAGTGCTGGACGAACACCCGGTTTCCATTCAGGTCAATGGCCAGTGGCAGACCTTCCCCAATGCCAAAGCTGCCGAGGAAGCCTCCTATGAGGAATACAAGGCTAACCTGCGCCGCAATGCAAAAAACTTCCGCATTACCGATGAGCATTTGGGCGAAGGCGGTCCGAAAGCCAAGTTCCAGGCAAATGTCAATGCGATTCGTTTGCTGAAAGAGCTGGAAGCTGCCGGACAGCAGGCAAGCCCCGAACAGCAGGAGGTTCTTTCTCGATATGTGGGCTGGGGCGGTCTCTCTGATGCGTTTGACCCGGAGAAACCGGCATGGGCTTTAGAGTATGCCCAGCTAAAAGAACTGCTGACCCCGGAGGAATATGCCGCCGCCAGAAGCTCTACCCTCAACGCCCATTACACCAGCCCTACGGTCATTCAGGCCATCTATGAAGCGGTGGACCGTATGGGATTTGAGACCGGAAATATTCTGGAGCCGTCTATGGGTGTGGGCAATTTCTTTGGTATGCTGCCGGAGAAAATGCGAAACAGCCGTCTGTACGGCGTGGAGCTGGACCCTGTTTCCGGGCGCATCGCAAAGCAGCTCTATCCCAAGGCGGACATCACAGTAGGCGGCTTTGAGACCACCGATAGGCGTGACTTCTTTGACCTTGCCATCGGCAATGTACCTTTCGGTCAGTATCAGGTCAATGACAAAGCCTACAACAAGCTGAATTTCAGTATTCATAACTATTTTTTTGCCAAAGCACTGGATCAGGTGCGTCCCGGCGGTGTGGTAGCTTTTGTGACCTCTCGATATACCATGGACGCCAAGGATTCCACCGTGCGCCGCTATCTTGCCCAGCGTGCTGAGCTGCTGGGTGCTATCCGTCTGCCCAATGATGCGTTCAAAAAGAATGCCG